>MDSY01079193.1_pt1 | contig 22102 bp, 21 predicted proteins | sample 811131 | NCBI WGS metagenome assembly MDSY01 (sample SAMN05326643, study PRJNA326480) | marine metagenome | isolation source: seawater | place: Atlantic Ocean: South West | collected 2010 | reverse complement strand
TATTAAAATATTTCTCTTGATTAGCATAATCGCCATCCCACCATTCATCATAATCACTTTTTAGTAAATAATTTTTTGCAGTTTGTTCTATTGAAGGAGCAACCTTAAGAGCCGTATCAAATGGATTGTCAGGAAATTTTTGTATCCAATCTCTCATATTTCTCATTGCGTCCATAATTTCTTTAGCCTTATTTTTATCATGACCAATCTCATGGCAGTCTAATGCATGTAAATGGATTGCAGCAAACATTTGGAGAGCCATTGCTCCACCTTCTCGGCATTCATGTAAGTAAGGGTTGGTGGGGGCGGCTTCTACCCACATTGCAGATAGATGTGGAGGTTTTTTTAATGCTAACTGTTGTTGAACAATACCTCTATGTGATGATCCTAAGGTTCCAATTTTTTTATTTGACCATTCTTGTTTAGCTAACCATTCAATTGTGTCGTATCCATCATCACCTTCCCATGGATTATGTGCGTGAAAATATTTTCCATCTCCCTCGGATCTAAATCTTGATCTCAAATCTTGAATAACAAATACGTACCCTCTTCTAGAAAAAAAAGGATATATATCATCCCATTCTGGTGCTGTTTTATCATAAGATGTTCTTACTAATAATGTGGGAAGTTTTTCCTTTGGAATAGTTCCGTCTCCATGGCATGGAAAATATATATCAGTAGCAAGTTTAATTCCGTCTCTCATGGTTATCATGACATCACGTTCAGTATAAAATCCATAAGTTGGTTCAGATTTTTTTTTATCCATTGAGTAGCAAATTCCTATGTAATTATTTTAAAAAATCATTTTATGCAAAAAAAATAATACACAAAATACTTTTTTTCTATTATTATCAACAAATTATAAACTATTCTAATTTTTAATTATAGGAGAAAAAATTGACCTTTAAAGTTATTGCTATGGATTACAAAAAGTCACCATTAGACTTGACTGTAAAAACTATCACTGATGCTGGAATTGATTTTGAATATATTCCTTGTAAATCGGAAAATGATATGATTCAGTCAGGAAAAAACGCTGATGTGATATTAGTTGGTACTGTTCCTCATACCACTAGAGAGGTTATTGAAAGTTTACCAAGATTAAAAATGATTGCCAGGCATGGCGTAGGGGTTGACTCGGTTGATTTAGTTTCTGCTACAGAGAACGGCATATGTGTAACTAATACTCCAGGAGTAAATACTAGTGAGGTAGCAGATCATGCTGTAGCATTACTTCTTTCTATTACAAGAAATATACCTTATTTGAACGATGCATTAAAACAAGGTCATTGGTCTAATCCTCCTGAAGGAAAAAATATCTCATCATTAACTTCTAATTTGAGAAGAATCTCTGGAAATACAGTTGGGATTTTTGGTTTTGGTAACATTGGTAAGGCTTTTGCATCAAGAATTAGAGGATTTGGTCCTAACAGAATTATAGCGTGCGACCCATACGTAAACCAAACTTCAGCTGATCTTTTTGGGGTAGAATTAGTTGATTTTGATACACTAATTACTCAATCGGACTTTATTTCTGTACATTCACCTTCTTCAGAAGAAACTAAACATAGATTTAATTATGAGGTTTTTTCAAAAATGAAACCTAATGCAATTTTTATAAACTGTGCAAGGGGACCTATTGTGGATGAATTGGGTCTTCAAGAAGCATTAGAAAAAAATCTTATTTCAGCTGCTGGTATAGACGTTACTGAGACAGAGCCTCTAAGTTCGGAAAGTCCTCTTTTAAAATTAAATAATTTATTCATTACTCCTCATATAGCTGGTAACTCTGATGTAAGTCAAATGGAAGGAGCCGTAAGATGGGGAGAAAATGCGGTTAATGTTCTTACTGGTAAGTCTTTGCATGGTTTAGCAAATCAAGAAGTTTTAAAACGAATAGCAGTTATAAGGTCTCAGGGTCAATCTAGATGGGATAATATTCCAGACCCAACAGTACGAACTTGGAGTTAAAATAATAATATATAATATTAAATGTTTTTAATTAAAATGAAGGTGAAATTATGTGGGCTTTTTTAAGCGGTAATCAAGTAGATATAAAGGATGCAAAAGTGAGTATTATGACTCATGCTTTGCACTATGGTACGGCAACTTTTGAAGGTATACGTGGAAACTGGAATGAAAATACTAACTCGATGTATATTTTTCGAATGAAAGAACACTATGAACGTCTCCTTAGAGGGTGCAAAATCCTAAGAATTAAACTACCATATACTGTCGATGATCTTTGCGAAATTACTATAGATTTAATCAAAAAGAATAACTTAAAAGAAGATGTTTATATTAGGCCTCTAGCATATAAGGGTGCAGAAATGGTGGCAAATTTAAAATTACACGAAGTTTCTGATGATTTTGCTCTAGTTACCCTTCCTTTTGGTTCATATATCGATAATAGTAATTCAATTAGATGTCAAACATCTAGTTGGAGGAGACCAATGGACTCATCTATGCCTACTGGCGTTAAGCTTACAGGGCTTTATACTACAAATATTTTAGCTAAAACCGAGGCAGTATCTGCTGGTTTTGATGAAGCTATATTATTAAATCAAGATGGTACCGTTTCCGAAGGTAGTGGAGAAAATTTATTTATGATTCAAAATGATAAATTAATTACTCCTGCTGAGACAGATAATGCATTGTTAGGTATTACAAGGGATTCTGTGATTGAGCTTGTAACTAAAGAAATAGGGTTAGAGGTTCAACAGAGAAGAATTCATAGGTCAGAATTATATCTGTCAGATGAAATTTTCCTAACAGGAACCGCTGCTCATGTCACATCAGTAGGTGAATTAGATAATAGAGAAATAGGGACTGGAGAAATTGGTATTATTACAAAACAAATCCAAGATCTTTATTTTTCCGTTGTAGTTGGTGAGAATTCAAAATACTTAGATTGGTGTACTCAAATTTCAATGGACTGATAATATGAATTACTTCAATAATGATATTAGAGAATTATTTATAAATCATTATGTAATTTATGTTTACCTTTCATGTTTTGGTACATTGCAATTAGTTTCTGCAATATCTAATTTACGTGGCATAATGATATTATCAAATGTAAGAGCAAATAAAATACTTGGCATAATATTTCTTGCTTCAGGTTTTATCTTCTTTTTTTCTGCTCCTCTATTTATAAGTGCCCAATGGATGGATTATGGGAATAGTAAAGCAACTATAGAGAATTTTGCATCAGTAAGAAATGTTAACGATATAGATGGAGGATTACATGGAACTGCTCAATTTCTTTTATTTTTATTAGGCTGCATCCTTTCTTTTTTTACCTCAGTGATAATATCTGCCATTTTGATGTTTATAAATAATAATTCGAAAACACTGAAAGTGAATGAGCAAAAATATAAAGGAATTTTTTTACTGAAAAATAAAAATTATTATTCATCCCTTAGATTTAATTTTAGAGGTAGGTTTATTAATGATGATTGACGAAAAAATAACTATTTTCATCAATAACTTGAACAGTAAAAATCTTTTTATGGATTCATTTTTTCAAATTTTTGCAAGTGACTACTTGATTCCAGTTATTTGTGCATTATCAATTTTTTCTCTATGGTTTTTAGTTTTAGACTCTAAACGATTATTATTAAATCAAAAAATAGTATTTTATTCCATTTCAGCTATTATAATAACTAACTTTTTTGTATGGTTAATTAATAGTTTAATTTCAAGACCTAGGCCTTTTGTTACTAATTCAGATGAAATAAACCTGATGTTTTATGCTCCTACTGATCCATCATTTCCTGCTAATCCGGTAGCAATTGGATTTGCTGTTGCTATGTCGATTTTTCCTGCGAATAAATATCTAGGGTATTTTTTATTAGTTGTTTCTATAATATTTAGTTTTTCAAGAGTATATGTTGGTGTTTTTTATTTTGTAGATGTTTTTTCAGCTGCTATTCTTGGTTTTACAGTTGCGATTTTAGTAAGAAAAATTATGCGCATAAAAATTATCAATTACATTTTGATGAAGCAGATAAAAATTCTAAGAACTTTAGCATTATCTTAATCTTCAAATTTAGGTAAATGACCATCTAAAATAAGTTGTGGATTAGAAATAAATAATTTATTGGAGATATTTTCTCCAAATAATTTTGAAATTATCTCGTAAGATTGATCCAGATTAGGTGACATAATTTTATCTTTATTATGTATCTCGGAGGATATACATGTAGCGTGTTTTTTTTCTATAATGTCTAGCGCAAATCTTTTACTTATTTCTCCATGATTACCGATTATGCTGTCTGAGTTAATTTGAATTAAAGCGCCTAGGTTAATAATCTCTTCTAGAATCTTATAATTTTTTCTTAAATAATTATTTCTTTCAGGGTGAGATATTATCGGGTAAAGTCTTTTATCTCGAAATTTTTCAATAATTTTTAAATTATTTTCATCAAAATAATTAAAAGTTGATTCAATCAAGAAAAATCTAGTCTTATTAAGAGAAAAATTTTGTGATTCAGTATCAATAATATCAATGATTTTTTCGGTGAAATTTAATGTCATACCAGAAAAAATATTAATATCTATATCGTGTTTATGAACTAATGTATTTAATTTTTCTACATACTCTTCAACATCTTTATAATTTTTATTATTAAGCAAAAGATTTTCATAATGAGGTGTTGCAATAATTTTTGAAACACCACTTTTTTCTGCCAAAATTAAAATTTCTAGTGATTCATCAATGTCAAAAGGACCATCATCAAATTCCGGTATTATGTGGGATTTAATATCTGTAAAATTTTTCATTATTAAGATCTTGCCTTGACTCTTCTAAAAACTTCTCCATATTGAAATTCAAATTTTTCAGATTCATTTTCATGTCTTCTTTTCATGTTATTCCATAAATCAGATCCAACAGATAATCCTGCTATCTGACTTTTATGCATAGATAAAGCTTCAATTTTTGTATCTATAGATTCAGTTATATCAACAATAATATTTGGGTCATCTGCTCCCCAGAAAAAAATTTCCTTTACCTTATGTGGTGATAATCCTTTTTTTATTTGATTCTCAAAATGTAAATGATCTCTTGCAAAGGGATATACTGCATCTTGTACTGTGATTCCTGTATTTCTATGATCTCTATGCTGAAAAGAGTTTTTTCGAAAATGATCATGAGTGAAAACAACTTCTGGCTTAAATTTTCTTATATTTTCTACAATCTGTTCTAAGAAATCATCATTTGCTTTGAGTTTACCATCCTCATATTGAAGAGAAATGAGATTATTAACTCCTATAATATCTGCTGCCTCTTTTTGCTCTTTTTCACGAAGAATTTCAATTTTTTCTGATGTCATTTTTAAATCATTACTTCCGCTATTACCTGTAGTACATTGTACAAAGGTAACTTCTGTACCGCTCTTAGACCATTTTGATACAGTCCCTCCTGATCCAATCTCTGCATCGTCAGGATGAGCAAAAATTACCATTGCTGTTTCTGGCCTATAATCGATAATATCCATATTAATACCTATAATTTCCTAAATCTCTTATCTAATTTTCAATATAATACAATTAAGTTTAAATACTTTTATAACATTATCAGTTATAAAATTGCTAAAATGAGGTGAAAAAATGACATATTTACTAAAATCTGACTCAGAAATTCACTCAGTAATTGAGAATGAAAAAAAACGCCAAAGAGAACAGTTAGTAATGATTGCTTCCGAAAATTATACTAGCTCAGCTGTTCTTGAGGCTACAGGTTCTATTTTAACTAATAAATATTCTGAAGGATATCCTGGAAAAAGATATTATGCAGGATGTGAAAATGTAGATATTTCAGAAAGCTTAGCTATAGAAAGGGCAAAAACATTATTCAATGCAGAATCAGCAAATGTTCAAGCCCATTCTGGTTCACAAGCTAATATGGCGGCTTTTTTTGCTATGTGTAATGCAGGAGATAAAATTATGGGTATGTCTCTTGATCACGGTGGTCATTTAACTCATGGTTCAAAGGTAAATTTTTCAGGAAAACTATATAATTTTGTGCCGTATGGTGTTAATAGAGAAACAGAGGCTTTAGATTTCGATGATTTATATAAAATTGCTGAAAAAAATAAACCAAAACTAATTATTGCGGGATTTACTGCATATCCCCTGAGGGTTGATTTTGAAAAGTTTAAGTATATTGCAGATTCTGTCGGATCTTTACTTCTAGCGGATATGGCTCATATTTCTGGCCTTGTTGCTGGTGGTGCACATCCTTCCCCTGTTTCTCACGCAGACATAGTTACTAGTACAACCCATAAAACTCTTAGAGGTCCCAGAGGTGCATTAGCTTTGATGAAGAAAAATTTCGAAAAAAAATTTAATTCGGCAGTATTTCCAAATATGCAAGGTGGTCCTATGCAACATTCAATCGCTGCAAAAGCAGTCGCATTTAAGGAAGCTATGACTGATGATTTCAAAAATTATTCTAAACAAATAGTTAAGAATTCAAAAGTTTTAGCAAAAAGTTTGGCTGAAAATGGATTAAGAATTGTAGCTGGTGGTACCGATACTCACATGCTTCTTGTAGACACAAAAGCAATTGGATTAAATGGTTCTGATGCTGAGTTAGCATTGTTAACATCAGGTATTGTTGTAAATAAAAATTCAATACCATTCGATGATGAACCTCCTATGATCACTTCCGGAATCAGAATTGGGACTGCTGCGCTAACTTCTAGAAATATGGTAGAAAAAGAGATGCAACTAGTATCTGAATTTATTTTAGAGTCTCTAAAAAATCATGATAACGCTAAAATTTTAAGTTCAATTAAGAAAAAAGTTGCAAGTTTTTCAGCAAAATATATGGTACCAGGATTGGACTAATATATTAATATTTAGTCAAAAAACTAATAATATTGCTGAATTTTTGTGTTTTTGATAGTAAAATAATATGGTTAAAAAAAATAGGTAATGGTGAATTTTGATTAAATATGAAATTGTATGTATTGTATCTGGTGAATTTTCTGAAGAAGAAGTAAAAGATGTAGAAGGTAACATATCTACATTACTTTCATCAAATGATGCACAGTCATCTCAGACAAAAATTTGGGGTAAAAGAACTCTAGCTTATCCTATTAATAAAAATGATGAAGGTTACTATATTCAAGCAAATTTTGATATGTCTCAAGATAAAATTAAGAATGTAGACGATGCGCTAAGATTTGATCAAAAAATTATTAGATATCTTATTGTCAAAGATGATCTTTTTGGTAAAGTTCCAACAAAGCGCAAGAAAAAGGAAGCAACCATTGAGTCTTAATCAAATACTTCTAATTGGAAATGTTGGTAATGATCCTGAAATGAGATACACCTCATCTGGTACACCAGTTACAACTTTTAATCTGGCAACTAATAATACATATAGAGATCAAAATGGAGAAACAGTAAATGAAACTGAGTGGTTTAGAGTTACTGCATGGAATCGTCAAGCTGAGTCAGTAAATCAATACTTATCCAAAGGTAGAAAAGTTTTCGTAGAAGGTAGACTATCAAAGAGTGAATATGTTGATAAAGAAGGTGTTAACAGATCTAGTCTTGAGGTGAATGCAACCAGAGTTGTATTCCTAAGCAGTCAGTCAGGTGAAGAATCATCCTCATCATCAAACTTAAATAATGATACTAATGTAAATAATAATGACACACTCTCTGCTGGTGACGCATCAGAAGATATTGAAGAATTACCATGGTAAAAAATAGGAGATAAATGACTTACAACAGAAGAAATAATTTCACAAGTTATAAACGTTCAAAATATGATTTCTGTAAGGAAAACTTAGTTGATTATAAAGATGCTTCCTTGCTAAGAAAATTTATTACTGATCGCGGTAGAATTGATGCCGGTATAAAATCAGGTAATTCAGCTAAGTGTCATAGAGAGGTAACTAAAGCCATAAAAAGAGCAAGATACCTAGCGCTATTGCCTTATGCTCCTCAACATGAGAGAGTAACTGGGCCAGTAAAGATTTTTGAAATTAATGAAAAACCTTCAAATGAAACAGAAATAAAAGATTCTAATGTTGATGTTATTGATGATAGTGGTTCAAAATCTCCAGACAATGAGGTGGTAGAAGATGCAAATACTACTTCAGACGATAACAAAACTTCTTAAATTAAGTTTTTTTACCAGAATTTCATGTTTAGTAATAGCGAAAAAGAAGACAATAAATTAGACGATATTAATAATAGCGTTTTAGATAAATCAGAATTTTCTATAGGTCAAAGAAGTATCCAGCAATCTATTAAGAAATCTCGAATGGATTATCTCAGAGAGAGTAAGGAAAGTAGTTCAAAGTCACGTCCTTACGTTATATTTGGAATAATTATTGTATTAATTCTATTGCTTATACCTGCGTACTCTTATTTTCAAATTTATGTATTTCCACCTAGAGAACTGGCATTAAGAGTAGAGGATAAAGTATATTCTAGAGGAGATGTTGTAAATTTTATAAGGTATAACCAAAGAATTAGTGAAGACCTAGGAATTCCATTTCAAGTTGGAAATTCACTTTTTGACGCAATGCTAACCCTTCAGGAGAATGAATTATCATATCAGTTAGCACCTAAATATGGTATATCTGTATCCAAGGAAGAGGTTGACGAAAGGTTTAGTACTACTTTGGGTTTTGTAGCATTTAATTCTTCAGAAGATCCTAACTTAGCGGCAGAAGATAAGGTAAATTTGGATGAGGCAAAGAGACAATTTATAAATAAAATTGGTGTTAGTGAAGATGATTTTAGAGATTTTATAAAAAAGTCGATGTTTAGAGAGAGACTTCGTGAAGTAGTAGGTCAATCGGTTCCAAGGTTACAGGTTCAGGTTCATATTTATGAAATTATTTTGCTAAACCCAGATAACAAAATCCAACAAAAAATTGATAGAGAACTTAAGGCTGGAGATCCAATAGAAGATATTGTGATGAGGTATTCGGAAGATCCAAATAAAAGAAGAGAACTAGGAGAAATTGGTTGGTTCCCATATGGTACTAATCCCGAATTAGATGGCTTACTATTTGGTCTTGATAAAGATGGAAATAGATTGCTTCCTATTCGTGAAACTACCCGTCCTAGATATGATGAGAATAAAAAGTGGTATAGTTACATTGTGGTAAATGAAGTAGCAGAAGCAAGAGAGGTGGAAAAAGAAAATATGGAATTACTTGTAGATAGGGCAATGACAATCTTTTTGAACGATGAAAGAAAAAACTTTGACTTAAAAATGGTTTTAGATAGTGAAATTTTTGATTGGGTTAATAAACAAGTTAAGATGTCTTCATTGCTGCCAACTCCAACAGCAGTGGCGTATGATTTTTCTAATTTACCTGGAAATTAATATATGAAAACAGGTTTCAATAGTCCCAATAAAAATATAGGATTACTTGGTTTGGGTACAGTAGGCCAAGCAGTTTACGATAAAATTAATATTAATGTTTCTTCAGTTCTAGTTAAAGATATCTCTAAGAAAAGAAATATTAATATCAGCCAAACAAATATTACTAATGATTTTCAAGACATTCTTCAAGATGAAAATATCAATATAATTATTGAGTTGATTGGTGGTGAAACTCCGGCTTATGATTATATAAAAAATTCAATAAAATCAAATAAAAATGTAATCACAGCTAATAAAGAGGTTATGGGTAAACATGGAAAAGAATTATTAGGTCTTGCAAAAAAAAATAACGTTTTTCTACTTTATGAAGCCAGTGTAGCTGGAGGTATACCAATAATAAGTCCAATTGTTAATGATCTTTCAGCTAATAAGTTTTCAAGTATTAGAGGAATTATAAATGGCACAACTAATTATATTTTGACTAAAATGTCAGAGGAAAATTTAGAATTAGGAGATGTATTAAAAGAGGCACAGGATTTAGGATTTGCAGAAGCAGATCCAACTTCAGATATTGATGGATATGATGCTCAATACAAAATATCTATTTTGTCGCGAATTGCGTTCAATACCGATGTGTCAATAGATCAAATATATGTTGAAGGAATTAGTAATATAAAGAGTAAAGATTTTGATTATGCTAATGAATTGGGATACACTGTAAAACTTTTGGCTACGGCAAGCGTTAATCATGAGGAAAATTTGTTAGTAAAGGTACACCCGGCACTCATACCAAATCATGTTCCTATGTCATCGGTTAATGGTGTACTTAATGCTGTAGAAATTAAAGGAGATTTAGTTGGAACATTATGGTTTCAAGGTGCAGGTGCAGGTGCAAAAGCAACCGCTAGTTCTGTATTGTCAGATCTTATTAAGATTCAAAATTCTCAAACTAAGAAAAATATAAATCGTAAAAACACGTACAAAATTACTAGTATGGACAGCCATTATTGTCAGTATTATTTAAGATTGAATGTATCAGATAAACCTGGAGTTTTGGCTGGTATTGCAATGGAACTTGGCAAGAAAAACATCAGTATTTCATCTGTACTTCAGAAAGATTTACACAATGATGGAAGTGCAGATTTAGTTGTAATGACTTATCCAGCATTAGAAAAAGATATGCAAACTTCTATAAAAAAAATAACTAATCTAAATACGGTATTTAATATCGAGAGTATTATTAGAGTAGAATCTTACAATTAAATATCCTTATTTTAAATATAAGGTATGGAGAGTAAAAATGAAAAATAAAGGTTTAATCGAGAGATATAAACACTTTTTACCAGTTAATGATTCTACACCTGTAATTTCAATGGGAGAAGGAAATACTCCTTTGGTTAATTCTCAATCAATATTTAAAGATATTGGTTGTAAAAATCTATGCTTTAAATTAGAAGGTTCTAACCCCACAGGCTCATTTAAAGACAGAGGGATGGTTTTTGCCGTATCAAAAGCAATAGAAGAAGGGAAAAAAAGAATTATATGTGCTTCAACAGGTAATACTAGTGCATCAGCAGCTGCTTACGGAGCAAGATATGGCTTAGAAACATTTGTTTTTATTCCAGACGGTAAAATAGCTATGGGGAAACTATCGCAAGCAATGATTTATGGAGCTAAAATTATTTCTATAAATGGTAATTTTGATGAAGCATTAAAAGCTGTGATTAGTATTTCAGAGGAATTTAATATTGGACTTGTTAATTCTCTTAATCCATACAGAATTGAGGGACAAAAAACAGGATCTTTTGAGATAGTAGATGAAATAAATGATTCCCCTGATTACTTGTTTATTCCTGTAGGCAATGCTGGAAATATATCTGCATATTGGAAAGGGTTTAAAGAATATAAAAATCATAATAAAATCAAAAAACTACCTAAAATGATGGGGTTTCAGGCTTCTGGTGCTGCTCCAATAGTTATTGGTAAACCAGTAAAAAAACCTGAAACAATTGCTACTGCAATAAGAATAGGTAATCCAGCCAGTTGGGAAAATGCTGAAAAAGCTAGAGATGAATCTGGTGGTACTATAGGGATGGTTGAAGATAAAGAAATTTTGAATGCTTACATGAAATTATCAAATGAAGAAGGCATTTTTTGTGAACCATCTTCAGCAGCTTCTTTAGCTGGTTTATTGAAACTTACTAAAGAAGGCTTTGATTTTAGAGATAAAAATATTGTCTGTATCTTAACTGGTAATGGATTAAAAGATCCAGGTACAGTAAAGGATAATGTGGTATCAGAAATATTTAATGTTGATTCTGATATTAATAAGATTAGAAGCAAAATGACATCATTAATGAAAGAATAAATTGAAAAGTTTCAAAGGGTTTAATGTTGATGAATTTAGTAATATTGAATTATTTAATAGTTTAATTTCTGATGACTTAATAACTTTAAAAAATATAAAACCTTCAAATCCATTTGATTATATGATTACTAAAAATATTTGGTATAAACATTTTGGTCAAGATTATGAAGTTTGTATATTAGTTTTTTCTAGTAAACAAAAAAATAATAGCATAATTGCACCAATGAAAATTAAAGATAATGAGATTTCATTCTTGGGAAGCAAAAGTTTATTCGATTATCAAGATATGCTTTACTCATATGATTATGATGATAAAAATCTTATTAACGATATAAAAATTTTTTTTTCTGAAATTTATAAATTAAATAATGTTGAAAATTTTCTATTTGAATCAGTTCCTGAACAATCACCTTTAATTAATTTCTGTAGAAAGAATGATAATAAATTATGGGATTTTGAAGTTGTTTTTGAAGATGTATGCCCAAAAATTAATTTGCCAAACTCATGGGAAGCCTACCTAAGTAACTTAAAAAAGAAATATAGGCATGAGTTGAAAAGAAAAATAAAAAGAATACATGCATCAGGTGTTATAAATCATTATGAATTATTAAAGAAGAATGAAATTATGGAAAATTTGGACTGTTTTATTCAATTAATGAAGGCTAGTTCAGCAGATAAAAGTCAATTTATGACACCGAGTCATCATACTTTTTTTGTTGATTTTATTGACAATCTAAAAGAAAAGGATGATATGGTTAGGCTAAATTTTCTAGAATTTGATAACAATAAAGTTGCATCTTCATTATCATTTGTTATGAATAATACCCGTTATTTGTATAACAGTGGCTATGACCCAAAATTTTCTGATCTTTCAGTTGGTTTAATTAACCATGCTTACACTATCAAACTTTCTATAGAGCAAGAAATTAAGTCATTAGATTTTATGAGAGGTGACGAGAGGTATAAGTATCACCTTGGATCAGTAGATAGTAAACTTTATGCTGTCAATGGAAAGCGTAAATAATTTATGAAAATTGCTTTGCTAAGTGTACATGGGTGTCCTTTAAGAATGGCTGGCACTAAGGATGTAGGAGGAATGAACATTTATATAAATGAGATTTCTAAATCCATATCAAATATTTCAAGTAATTGTCAGATAGATATTTTTTCAAGAAGGCATGATTTATTTGATCCTTTTATTGTGAAAATTAATAACAATGTAAGAGTAATTCATATCCCTGCTGGACCTCCATCATTATCTAAAACAGATACATATGACCTGCTAAAAGAATTTACAAAAAGAATTAGTGAATTTACCCTAGAAAATCAAATTTCTTATGATTATATCTGGAGTCATTATTGGTTATCAGGGATTGTTGGAATTGAATTAAAAAAAATATGGTTAATACCTCATATAGTAACTTTTCATACAGTTTTTTCAATTAAGAAATTTTATAATGCTAATATTGAAATTGATCATAAAATGAGATCAAAATATGAAGAAATAATCTCAAAAAATGCTGATATGATAATTACGTTTACTGAGCATGAAAAGATGTGGTTATTACAAAATTTTGATGCTAATGACCAGAGAATAGAAATTATACATCCAGGAGTTGATAGAAATAAATTTCATGGTAAAAATAAGAGCTATAGTAATGAAGAAAATAGTAAAATAAAACTCGATTTACTTTTTGTTGGTAGAAATGACTCAATAAAAGGATTAGATGTACTTATAAACTCTTTGAAAAAGGTAAATAACTACAACCAATCCTATCATTGGCGACTAAATATTGTTGGAGGTGAATACAGCCAATCAGAACTTATTGCCATTGAGGATAAACTAGGTAAAGATATTTTTTCTAATTCGATTAATTTTATTCCTAGCGTGAGTCATACAAAATTATACGAATATTATAATAGAAGCGATTTGTTAATTATTCCTAGTTATTATGAAAGTTTTGGATTAGTTGCTATAGAGTCCTTAGCGTGTTCTACACCTGTGATAGCTTCAAATGTAGGAGGTCTTAGCATCATAATTAAACCTGATTATAATGGATTTTTGTTTGAAGCCGGTGATGTAGATAATCTTGCAAAAATTATAATTTCTCTATACTCAAAAAATGGTAGACCTGATTTCTCGAAACTCCAACTGTTATCCAAAAATGCACTTGAACACTCTAATCTATTCTCGTGGGAAAAATCTGCTAAAAAAATTATTTCTTCTATGCGAAAATTAGTCTAATTTTTTTTCCCACCAAGTTAGTGAAAGATATTGCATGAAACCAAAATTTTCATAGAGTTTACGTGCCTTTAAATTTTTTGAATCTACATCTAATATAACCTTTTCTTGCCCATTAGCAATCTGATGTTTTAGAGCATAATATAAAAGATATTTACCTAAGCCCATTCCTATATAATCAGGGTCAATACCTAGCATATTAATTTTTGAAGTTGATTTTTGTGTTTGCTTAATCCAAATGTAACCTAATATAGAATTATCTTTACTTCTGTGAATGAAAAAAAGGTTATGTTTTTTTAAAATTTCTTCTCTTATTTCTTCGGGAATATTTTTTTCATATCCCCAATGGTCCCTAAATGCACTATTTTGCAAATCAGTTAATTCTTTGGAGTATTTTTCTTCAAGTTTTACAATATTAAATTTTTCATGAATTTTAATATTTAAATTAACAGGTAATATTTTTTCTAATTTATAAAATTTTCTAACCTCTTTCCAATTACATTCTCTAAGATATTTCGTAAGTGTTTTTTCTTTACTATTTGAAGCTAATACAATGTTTTGTGTTGTAATTTTGGAATTTTTCTTTAGAAAATTTATTATTTGTGTAATGCTTGAGTAATTTTCATCTCTTAAGAAAAGATTTAATTGAGAATAACCTAAACCTATCTTATTTTCAATGAGGCAGTAACCAGAAATTAGTTTTTTACTTTGATCTGAAAAAATTAGTATTAAGCTTTTAGAAGAATCATTTTTTTTGAAATTTATAGAATTTTTGAAAAAATCATACTCAAATATCCAATCTATATAACCATGTGGCTTAGCATTTTTTATGAATTCGTATAACTTTTTTGTGTATGATTTATCAAAATTAATTATTTGCATATTATGAAATTTTTTGTTTTAAAATTATCAAATCTTATATTATTATGTTTATTTTACAATTAAGAATTGATTTGAACTACAGTTAGCCTTTATAATAGTATATGGTGTTGAAAGAAAGTAGTAGGTAATATTTTTTTTTTAGAGAGTCGATGTTAGCTGAAAATCGATATAAAAAATTGCTGAACTCGTTCCGGAGCCTTTCTCGATATGAGACGTTGATTACGTAAAATTGTAAGTGGTTAGGAATTTTTCTAACAATAAAGGTGGTACCGCGGGTAATTTCTCGTCCTTTTGATTGGGCGAGATTTTTTTGTTAATAAGCAAAGATATAAAAATATTAAAATATTTATGTAGGAAAAAATGAAAGAGAAAAAATTAGGAAGCCAAATAGTTTGTGAAGCATTAATTAATGAAGGAGTTGATGTTGTTTTTGGTATACCAGGTGGAGCTATTTTGCCACTTTACGGAGTTTTATCTCAATATGAGAATCTAAACCATATACTAGTTAGGCATGAACAAGGTGCTGCTCATGCTGCAGACGGCTACTCTAGATCTACAGGTAAAGTAGGTGTTGCATTTGCTACCTCAGGCCCTGGGGCAACTAACTTAATAACTGGATTAGCTACGGCAATGATGGATTCTGTCCCAATGGTTGCAATTACAGGTCAAGTAGGAAGAGCCGCTATAGGATCAGATGCTTTTCAAGAAACCGACATCACAGGTGCAACACTACCAGTTACTAAACATAATTATTTAGTTATGAAAGCTGATGACGTAGGAGAAATTATCCATGAGGCTTTTTATATAGCTCGTACCGGAAGACCAGGCCCGGTATTAATAGATATACCTAGAGATGTTTTCACAGAAATGGGAAATTATGATTCTAAAAAACAAGTTTCAATTCCAGGATATAAAGTTCCAAAAAATGCTGATGACAATGATGTAAAATTTGCAGCTGAATTGATTAATAAGTCAAATAAACCAGTAATACTTGCAGGGCATGGAGTAATAATTTCTAAAGCATGGGATGAATTAAAAATTATTGCAGAAAAAGCTCAAATTCCTGTTGTAACCACTTTACTTGGAATATCATCTTTTCCCGAAGATCATGTATTGAGCACCGGGTGGCCTGGGATGCATGGAATGGCTTATGCGTCATTAGCATTGGATCAATCGGACTTGATAATAAATTTTGGTAGTAGATTTGACGATCGAATTGTTGGAGATGTTTCAAGATTTGCTAAAAGATCAAAAAAAATTCATGTTGATATCGATCCTGCAGAAATAAATAAGAGCGTTCAGGTTGATATTTCTCTAGTAGGCAATATCAAGGATGTGATTTCGCAAATTATACCCTTAGTTAATAAAACTACACATACTGCATGGAATAATCACATAGATAAATTAAAAAAAGATCATCCGTCGCTTGAAATTCCTAACTCCAATAGAATATTGGGTCAATATGTTGTAAAAAAACTTTCAGATACAACACAAGGTAATGCCATAATTTGCTCTGGTGTTGGACAACATCAAATGTGGGCTGCCCAGCATTACACTTTCACTAATCCAAACTCATGGTTGTCTTCAGGCGGGCTAGGTACTATGGGGTATGAGGTTCCATCCGCAATAGGTGCTCAGGTTGGTAACCCAGGCAAATTAGTTTGGTCAATATGTGGTGACGGCGGTTTTCAAATGACACTGATGGAATTAGCTACAATTGCCGAAAATAATTTACCTATCAAGTATGCTATATTGAATAATAATCATTTAGGTATGATTACTCAATGGCAAGGTTTATTTTATAACCAAGATTATCAAGCTGAAACTTATACTGGTAATCCAGATTTTGTAAAACTTGCAGAAGCATACGGCATAAAGGGTATAAGAGTATCTAGTAAAGATAACGTTGAAAATGCAATAATTGAAGCTAATAAACACAATGGACCAGTATTAGTGGATTTTGTTATAGAAAAAGTAGATGATGTATATCCAATGATTCCTGCAGGTCAAAGTGTAAATGAACTTATAGAAGGGCCGAATAATGTCTAATCATATAGAACAAAGAACGATATCTGCATTAGTACAAGATAAGCCAGGGGTTTTAGCTAGAATTGCCGGTTTATTTCGAAGAAGAGGCTTTAACATCGCGAGTTTGACTGTAGGGAGATCAGAACAAAAAGGATTATCAAGGATGACTTTTGTAGTTGAAGGGCCTCAAGAGGTTGTGTGCAAGGTATCTGCTCAACTTGATAAACTCATTGATATAGTAGAAGTTCAAGATATAACGGAGTCTAATATAGTTTGGAGAGAATTGGCATTAATAAAAGTAAATGCCGACTCAGTATCAAGAAGCAAGGTTTTAGAGATTGCAAATATTTTTAGAGTTAATATAGTTGATATTGGAGTTGAATCATTAACTATGGAGATTTCAGGTGGTAAGCAAAAAATTAATTCCCTTATTGAGTTACTAAACCAGTTTGGTGTCAAGGAAATTTTACGAACTGGAAGAGTAGCTACATTAAGAGGAACTCTTGTTGAAGGAGAAGAGGATGGCGTTTTTCAATCAGAACAAGATAATGACAACAATTTTATAATACCTACTGAAAGTGGTAGTGTGTAAAAAATAAAAATAATAAGGAGAAGAAATGGCAAAATTATTTTATGACAAAGATATAGATGAATCATCATTAGTTGAAAAAACTATTGCAGTTTTAGGGTTCGGCTCACAAGGTCATGCTCATGCATTAAACTTGAAAGAAAGTGGCTTTAATGTAATAGTTGGACTTTATGAGGGTAGTAAAAGTAAAGAAAAAGCAGAGGCAGCCGGACTGTCTGTTTATTCAAATTCAGATGCAGCTAAGAAAGCAGATCTGATTTCTTTCTGTCTTCCAGATACTGTTCAGGCAAAAGTATATAAAGAAGAAGTTGAACCTAATTTGTCCCCTGGAAATGTTCTTCTCTTTGCTCATGGTTTTACTATTTTTTATGATCAGATATCACCTCCAAATAATGTAGACGTAGTTATGATTGCTCCAAAGGCTCCAGGGCATAGAGTAAGAGCTGTTTATGAGAGAGGGTTGGGGGTTCCATGCTTAATTGCAGTCGATAAAGATTTTTCAGGAAATGCTCATTCTATAGCTCTAGCATATGGTAAGGGAGTTGGAGGAGGAAGAGCAGGGATATTAGAAACCACTTTTAAAGAAGAAACAGAAACAGATTTATTTGGAGAACAAGCTGTTCTATGTGGTGGAGTAAGTGAGCTTGTTAAGACCGCATTCGATGTTCTTGTAGAAGGTGGATATGAGCCTGAATCAGCTTACTTTGAAGTTTTGCATGAATTAAAGTTGATCGTTGACTTAATGTATCAGGGTGGTTTAGAGCACATGAGGTATTCTATCAGTGAGACTGCTGAGTATGGAGATTATTCAAGAGGTCCCGTTGTAATAGATGAAAATGTAAAGAAAAATATGCAGAAGGTTCTTGAGCAAATTCAGTCTGGTGAATTTGCTAGGGAATGGATAGCTGAAAATGATGAAGGTTTGCATAGGTTCAAGCAGATGAGAGAACAAAATAAAGAGCATGGAGTAGAAAAAGTCGGAAAAGAACTAAGGAGTATGATGCCTTGGTTAGAATCTACTACATAAATTAGTAAAAAGTTATAAGAGAAAATGAATAAAAGTGATAAAGTCATAATATTTGATACTACTCTTAGAGATGGTGAACAATCTGCTGGAGCTGGGTTAACTGTTGAAGAGAAATTGAGAATTGCTCATCAACTTAACAAATTAGGTGTTGACGTTATAGAAGCAGGTTTTGCTGGAAGTTCTCAAGGGGATTTTGATGCAGTAAAACGTATAGCAAATGAGGTCAAAGGTCCAATTATTACATCTTTGGCAAGAGCTGTTGAAACCGACATAGATGCAGCAGGAGAGGCACTGAAAGGTGCTAAAAATGCACGTATTCATACTTTTATTTCTGCATCTGATATACATCTTATGCATCAAATGAGAAAAGATAGAGAATCAATTATGGATATGGCTGTAAAAGCAGTTGAAAGAGCTAAAACGTATGTTGATGATGTAGAATTTTCACCTATGGATGCAACTAGAACTGATCCTAAGTATTTGTATACAATGTTGGAAGCTGTAATTAAGGCTGGGGCAACTACAGTTAATATTCCGGACACTGTGGGTTATTCAAATCCAAAAGAATTTGGAGAACTAATTAGGGGTATTAAAGAAAATGTTTCAAATATCGACCAGGCAGTTATAAGTGTGCATTGCCACAACGACTTAGGTATGGCATCAGCTAACTCTTTATCTGCTATAGAAAATGGAGCTAGGCAGATTGAGGGTTGTATAAATGGTCTAGGTGAAAGAGCAGGTAATGCAGCTCTTGAAGAAGTAATAATGGCAATTGAAACTAGACCTGACTTTTATGGTTTACAGACTAATATAGATCCAAAAGAGATAGGAAATTCAAGCAGGATGGTTGGATCAATTTTTGGTTTTCCCGTGCAAGCTAATAAAGCAATTGTAGGACAAAACGCCTTCCGGCATTCTTCAGGAATACATCAAGATGGATATATAAAAAACCATTCAACTTTCGAAATAATGGAGCCTGAGTCTGTCGGATGGAGAGGTGAAGCACTCGTACTAGGTAAATTATCGGGCAGAGCTGGACTTAGAGCTAGATTACGAGAATTAGGTTATGAATTAAATGATGAAGAATTAGCAAATATATTCCTTAAATTTAAAGATTTAGCAGATAATAAGCGTGAAATAACCGATATGGACTTAGAAGCATTAATGTCTGAGCAACATAGAATTATTGATACAAATCGTACTTACCACGTTGACAGTGTTAAAGTTGTTTGCGGTAATAATGTAACACCTAAAGCTGAAGTAACACTTGAGTGCCCTGATAAGGATAAACGACACGTGATATCTGAAGGAACAGGGCCAGTTGATGCAGTATGTAAGGCAATAGACCAGGTAGTAAAATTGGGTGCAGAATTAACAGAATTTTCAGTTTCAGCTGTAACTGAAGGTATTGATTCTTTAGGTGAAGTTACAATAAGAATTGAGAAAGAAGGGTCGGTTTATTCGGGTAGAGGTTCAGACTCAGATATTGTATTTGCATCTGCAAAGGCTTATGTTAATGCAATAAATAGGTATCTTATGATTAGTGAAAAAGAAAGAAATTTCACTCAAGAAACAGTTTAGATTAGAAAAAAACACCTTTTGATATATGGAGGATAAAATGTCGAAAACTATGTTTGAAAAAATATGGGACCAACATGTAGTTGTTGAACCCGATGGTCAACCTGCATTAATTTATATTGACCTTCACCTTGTACATGAAGTTACATCACCTCAAGCTTTTGAGGCGTTAAGGATTTCTAATAGAGATGTTCGGAGACCTGATTTGACTATATCTACAGTGGATCATAATCTTCCAACTGATGAAACAAGAATGCTAGAGATCAAGGATCCAATAGCGCGTCAGCAGGTTGAAACCCTAAGAAAAAATTGTAAAGATTTTGATATTACATTATATGACGTCGATTCAGAAGGTCAAGGGATCGTACATGTTATTGGACCAGAACAAGGGTATACTCAACCAGGAATGACTATCGTATGTGGTGATTCACATACCTCTACTCACGGAGCATTTGGGTCACTAGCATTTGGTATCGGAACTTCAGAAGTAGAGCATGTTTTAGCTACTCAAACGTTGCGTCAAAGAAAACCTAAAACTATGGAAGTAAGATTTAATGGCTCATTAAAGCCAGGAATTACTGCTAAAGACATGATTTTAGCAGCTATTGGAAAAATGGGTACAGCGGGTGGTACTGGATATGTTTTGGAGTATACTGGTGAAGCAATCAAAGGTCTTGATATGGCTGGAAGAATGACAATTTGTAATATGTCTATTGAAGCAGGGGCAAGAGCTGGAATGATAGCTCCAGATGAAAAAACTTTTGAATGGATGAAAAATAGAAAGTTTGTACCTAAGGGAGAAGATTTTGAAACTGCAAAAATAGAATGGGCTAAATTAGTTTCTGATCCAAATGCTAAATATGATAATTTATTAGAAATAAATTGCGATGAACTAACTCCATATGTTAGTTGGGGAACAAATCCAGGTCAAGTAGCTAAAATAACCGATAAAATTCCATTTCTTTCAGATTATGATGATGATTCTGAAAAAAATTCAGCAGAACGGGCTTTGGAATATATGAACTTAAAGCCTGGTATGAATATTCAGGATATTAACCTTGATAGAGTTTTTATAGGTTCTTGTACAAATGCTAGGATTGAAGATTTACGTTCTGCCGCTAAATTTGTAGCAGGTTACAAAGTCTCAGACAGAGTTAGGGCCCAGGTAATGCCAGGTTCAACTTTGACAAAAATAATAGCTGAAAATGAAGGTTTAGACGTTATATTTAAAGAAGCAGGTTTTGAATGGAGAGAAGCAGGTTGTTCTATGTGTTTAGGTATGAACCCTGATATATTAATTCCTGGAGAAAGATGCGCTTCTACTTCAAATAGAAATTTTGAAGGAAGGCAAGGAAAAGGTGGTCGGACCCATTTGGTAAGTCCTGAAATGGCAGCTGCAGCAGCCATCAAAGGGCATTTTGTTGATATAAGAGAATGGCAAATAAACTGAATATTCTACTATGAATAAAGATAAAAATAAAAACTTTAGCCAGGATAAAAAGCACAACTTATACGATAGATTAACCGGCAAATCAGAGCTAGAAAAAATTCGTGAAAAAAAATTCGAACCATATAGTTTTGAGAATAATAATTTTCAACTTTTCACTCTCATGATAAGTTTGTTTTCTTTTGTTATTCTTTCGGTTTTTTTATTAATTCAAGATAACAGAATTATTACTCACCTTGAAGTTCTTAAAGGAGATGGTGTACAAACTTCTCCACCTAGTCGCTTTTTCATAGATGACTTATTAGTTTTTGCAGATAGGGAAAAAATTCAATGTGAGGATGAGAGTGAAATTCTACTATTAAAATCAGAGTGCCCTTTGGTTGTGGATATACATTCGAATTACGCGCAAGTTAAGAATTACTCTTTTGTTATCACAGGATTATTAATTTTTTCATCACTTGTTTCAGTATTCATATTTTGCTCATTTATACATAGAGCAACCAGAAATTTATTAACATTGAAATATGAAAACCAAGCACTCAATGCTGATCAAAGCGTATTTTGGTTATTGATTCCTGTA
>MDSY01079243.1_pt1 | contig 22125 bp, 19 predicted proteins | sample 811131 | NCBI WGS metagenome assembly MDSY01 (sample SAMN05326643, study PRJNA326480) | marine metagenome | isolation source: seawater | place: Atlantic Ocean: South West | collected 2010 | reverse complement strand
CTTTATGCAAAAAATATCTCTTCATTTATCATACACATGATGAATGAAGGAAAAATAAACTTAGACCTTGATGATGAAATTATTTCTGGAGCAATGTTTACTCATAAAGGTAAAATCACTCATCAACCAACTAATGAATTAGCATCTAACTCTTAAGGTATCATTATGGATATGATTAATATTCTTACTGTATTTATTCTCGCTATTTTTGTTGGCAATGAAATAATTACTAAAGTACCACCCACATTACATACGCCACTTATGTCAGGCTCAAATGCAATTTCTGGAATCGCAATTGTTGGTGCAATTATTGCGACTAAAGTAGGTGGAGAACTAGGTACATGGCTTGGTTTAGTTGCAGTAATCTTTGCGACAATCAATTGTGTTGGTGGCTTTATGGTCACTAATCGAATGTTAAAAATGTTTAAAAGGAAGTAGATCTTGGAGTATACAAACCTTGCCTACGTTCTTGCTGCAATCTTATTTATTATGGGGATTAAACGTCTTAGCTCCCCTAAAACTGCACAAAGTGGAAATACAATCGCATCATTAGGTATGCTTGTTGCTATTATTGCAACTGTCATTTCATTTGAACTATTAGACTTTAAATTGATTGCAACTGGAATGATCATTGGTACAATCATTGGTGCAACTTTTGCCATTAGAGTTCAAATGACCCAGATGCCTCAAATGGTTGCTATCTTTAATGGTTTTGGTGGTGGTGCTTCTGCTCTTGTGGCCGCTGCAGAATATTTTACTAAATATGGTACTACCGAATTAAACACATTTATTACAGGCACAATTATATTGTCAGTTTTCATTGGCACACTAACTTTCTCAGGAAGTTTTATCGCTTTTGGTAAGCTTCAAGGATTTGTTAGTGGTAAACCAGTTGTTTTTAGAGGACAACAAATTCTTAATGCGATAATTGCAATTAGTTTAATAGTAATTGGTAGTCTGATTACTACTGGAATCAACCAAGAATTAAATTTTTTCTATGTCATTATTATTTTAGCCCTATTGTTAGGTATAACACTTACAATTCCAATTGGTGGCGCGGACATGCCTGTAGTGATATCATTGCTAAACTCCTACTCGGGTATTGCAGCTTCTGCAACTGGGTTTGTATTAATGAATAATGGCCTTATTATTTCTGGGGCACTAGTGGGTGCATCAGGCCTCATCTTAACTAATATCATGTGCAAAGGAATGAATAGGTCTCTATCGAATGTGATTTTTGGTGCAGTTGGACTTGAAGAAGAAACTTCAAATGATACTGGGAAACAGATAAGTGTAAAATCATCAACTACAGATGAAGCAGCTATGATCTTAGATGCAGCAGACAAAGTAATAATTGTACCAGGGTACGGATTAGCCGTTGCACAAGCTCAACATGCCGCTCGTGAAGTTGCAGAACAATTGGAAGAAATGGGTAAAACTGTTTTATATGCTATTCATCCAGTTGCTGGGCGTATGCCTGGGCATATGAATGTTTTACTTGCTGAAGCAAATGTGCCATATGATAAGTTAAAAGACCTAGGTGATATTAATCCTGAATTTGAAGATTGTGATGTAGCAATTGTACTCGGTGCTAATGATGTCGTAAATCCAGCAGCTCGTCATGATACGTCCAGCCCTATATATGGAATGCCAATATTAGACGTAGATAAATCTAGGACAGTAATCGTAAATAAAAGAACCATGAATCCAGGTTTTGCAGGAATTCAAAACGAACTATTTGGATTTGAGAATACGGTTATGGTTTTTGGTGATGCAAAAGAGATGCTCACTAATCTTTTTAAAGATTTAAAGGAATTATAATTTTGAAATATTTTTATACTGAAAAAAAGGTATTCATAAAATATGTAACTGTTTTCCTATTTTTGATTACAACAGTTATATCTCAGCAAAAAAGGACTGCAATTATGTCAAAAGAAGAATCCCAGGTAGCTATCTTAGGAGGTGGTTGTTTTTGGTGTGTTGAAGCTGTTTTTGAACGAGTAGATGGAGTGATTGATGTTGTCTCAGGATATGCAGGTGGACACACTAAAAATCCTACTTATAAAGATGTAACAAGTGGTAATACAGGTCATGCCGAAGTGTGCAAAATAACCTTTGATACAAAACTTATTTCTTATGATCAAATATTAGATGTTTTCTGGAAATCTCATGACCCTACGACCTTAAATCGCCAAGGAAATGATTATGGAACTCAATATAGATCAGCTATTTATTACGAAAATGATTCACAAAAAGAATCTGTTCAAAAGTCAATTTCAAAAGCTAAAAAAGTATTTGATGATCCAATAACCACTGAAGTAAAAAAATTAGACAAATTTTATAAGGCAGAAGTTTATCATCAAGATTATTTTGAAAATAATCCTAACGCTCCATATTGTACATTTGTCATTGCTCCAAAACTTAACAAACTAAAGAAAAAAGGTACAATCTGGGATCAATAATCATTGAGCGTTCTTGAAACTGATCGATTGATTCTCACTGAATTGAAAACCAAGGATGCAGAGTTCATCCATAAGCTGTATAATGATCAGAACTTTATAACTTATATTGGTGACAAGGGCATAAGATCTGCTCAAGATGCCGTAAACTTTATTAATACTTGTCCAAAACAAAGTTATAAGGATCATAAGTATGGTCTATATCTTGTTCAATTAAAAGATGCAACATCCATTGGTATCTGCGGTTTACTTAAACGCGATGATTTAGCTTTTCCAGATATTGGTTTTGCAATACTCCCTGAGTTTAGAAGAATGGGATTTATTTATGAAGCATCTAAAGCAGTAATTGAAGACGCAAAGAATAGACTTCATTTTGATAATCTTCTTGCTATTACTTCTCCAGATAATAATGGATCAATAAATTTACTGAAAAAGCTTGGTTTTACATTAAAAGATATTATTAAAAGAGATATAAATGATAAACCAGTTCAATTATATATTATTTACCTAGACTCATAATCTTTCATTGCTTGAATTAATGCATCGACTCCAGCTTCAGGCATTGCATTGTATATTGATGCGCGAAAACCACCTACTGAGCGATGACCCTTTAATGTTCTTAGCCCTCGATCATGACAAAAAGATAAAAACTCTTCTTCGTCTTCCCCATTAGAAAATATGAAGGGAACATTCATTATTGAACGATCCTCTTTAGCTATTGGGCTCACAAATAAAGGATTTCTTTCTATTTCATTATAAAGCTTTTCAGCTTTTAATTTATTTTTGGTCTCAATAGAATCAACACCACCAATATTTTTTAACCATACTAGTGAACGATTAACCGCATATATAGCCATTACTGGTGGCGTATTAAACATTGAGTTCTTTTCAATATGTGTTTTGTAATTCATCATTGCAGGAATTTTTCGATTAATCGCACCTAGGATATCCTCACGAATAATTACTAACGTCACGCCAGCTGGGCCAATATTTTTTTGTGCACCAGCATAGATCAATCCAAATTGACTCACATCTATTTTCCTGCTAAATATGTCGGAAGACATATCTGCAATTAAGCATGTATTAGTGTTAATCAACGTAGGGAAATCATGCCACTGAGTTCCATATATTGTATTATTACTTGTGATATGTAAATACCTAGCATTCTCATCTTGATTAAGTTGCTTTGGTATATGATTATATACCGATTCCTTTGATGAGCATACTATATTTACGTTACCGAACAATTGAGCTTCATTAATTGCTTTTGCAGACCAAGCACCAGTGTCAGCATAATCAGCTATCATATTTGTATCTAGCAGATTCATTGGTATCATTGAAAATTGAAGAGAGGCACCGCCCTGAAGAAATAATACATGATATTCATCCGATATATTTAATAATTGTCTCGTTAAAGATTCTGTTTCTGTTACCATATCCATGACTAGTTTAGACCGATGACTCATTTCCATCAAACTTAGCCCATGACCTTCATAATCCTTAGAAGCGTTAGAAACAGCTTCTAAAACAGAAGAGTGCAACATTGCTGGACCAGCGCTAAAATTGTATATTTTTGTCATTAAATGTTTTGATAAGAGTATATAAATTAGTATCTAACTAAAATAAAAAACCCCCAATAAATTGAGGGTTTTTTAACAACTACTATAAATTAAAATCGTCGTTTTCCTTTTTGTTTTCCACCACGCATTGGAGGTCTATAATTTTCTTTCATTCTCCTTTGCATTTGTTGCTTTACAGCCGGTTCAAACATTAAAAGCTTTACTTGCTGATTTGGGTCTAAAATATTGCCTGACTTCTTAATAAAATCAATTCTGCCTTTAGTCTTTTTGTCTTCAAAAGATTTTATATTTCCTAATAGCTTATTAACATCAGAGTTTGAAACTGCTTCACCTTTTTTCACTTTAGTAAAAGTAGGATCAAATAATTCCATTTCCTCTTTACGAATCTCCATCAATTCTTTCTGATGGTCGCGCATGATAGGAAAAAACTTTTCTGCCTGTTTTTGTGAAAGTCCCAAATGATCGGTCAGTTTCCAGACCATCATCATTTCCATTCTTTCACCATATTGACCCCCTGGTCCCTTTGTTTTACCAGGTTGAGCCAACAATAATCCTGTGGCAATTAAATAAGTCGAAAGGATAACTTTTTTTTTCATTCTATACCTCTATTATTCATAGCAATTATAGGTTCATATTGGATTTCATCAAAAAACATAATTGTTTCCCAGATATCATCGCTTGAGTCAACTAAATAAGAAGCAATGTCATATACATAGGCCTCTGTCTCTTCATCCATTACTTCTAACGCTTGCAGATCATTTGACGCATAAACAGAAAAATCATCAGTTAGTTGATTCATTGATGCAAATCCGAAAATAGCTAAAAATGCTGCTGCTGATACTCCATTAATAAAACCAATTTTTTTTGCATGTCGACGCTTACGCTCGAGATGTAAATTATTAATAAAATTATCCTCATCTATAGATTCGACTCGAGACTGGACAATGTTTTTAAATTCTTTTTCTATATTCATAATTCAATTCTCTAATTGATCCTTTAAAGTTTTTACCGCATGATGGTAATTCACTTTAGCTGAATTTTCACTTATTCCCATAACTTCCGCAATCTCTTTATATGGCTTTTCTTCTGCAATGCGCATTGTTACAACAATCCTTTGCCTTGATGGCAGCTTAGATACCGCATCCCATAATTCATCACGTCTCCATTGATCTTCATTTGTATTATCAAAATGGACTGGCTCAGGAGCTTGGTCCAAGTGTAATAAATTTCGCCATTTACTCCTTTTAAGGTAAGTATTTGACATATTGATATTTGCCCGATAAAGATATGTTTTAAACTTTGACTGAAATCTAAATTTTTTAAGAGCCTTATACATTTTGATGAAAACATCTTGAGCTAAATCCTCTGCCTCAATGGGGTCTGAGGTGAACTTAATAAAAAAACCATAGGTTCCAGGAAGATGACGTTTAACCAATTCATTAAACGAATCGTCATTTCCACTCTGAAATTGTTTTATTAATTCTTCGTCCGTTTTCATGCATATACCTACTTAGACAAGTAAACGATAGAAAAGTTAAAATGTTCATATAAAAAAAAGGCTACTTCAAAAAATTGAAATAGCCTTAATACTAAATAGAATGACAGAGTCTAATTATTTTTTCCCAGTACCCCCACGATCATCCTTATCCTTACCGTCTCCTTTACCACCGCAATGTTTTGAATATTGCATACTTAATGCTGTATAAATTTTAATAGTTTCAACTTGCTTATCACTAAAAAGAGCTTCAATTTTACTATTTCTATCTCCAATTAGTTGCTCAAGAGCTTCTTTAATATCTTCTCTACTCATTTCTTCATTTTTTGCTTTTTCCATCAAAGCTTTTTGTGCATCTGCAGATTCTTTATTTATAGCATCCAAGGAAGTTTCTTGATCTGAAGTCATTTCTAAGGCACCAACCATAGCATCACGTTCTGCTTTTCTGATTGCGTCCATTTTTTGCTTAATTTCTGCAAGCATAGCATCAATTTTGGCTTTTTGTTCATCAGTTAATAATGCTTGAATTTCAGCAAACATCGCTGTTTCAAGTGCTTCAAGCTCAACTTTTGCATCATCTTTGCTTAAAGTTCCTGCTTTTACTTTTTCCATTACAGAGCCCATTTGAGTTCTGTAAGAATCGAGTATAGATCGTAAGGTTACTTTTTGAGTACTATCTAAAACCGAAGAAATCATCCTTAAGTCCATTCCGCCATGATGATGATCTCCCGGTCCTTTACCACGTCGATCATCCATTCCAGTGCCATATAAATAGGGCACTAATTGATCATCCATCCATCCAAAAAGTCTTTCTTTTTCATCATCAGATAGTGAAGTTTGTAGCTCAGCTGATACTTTCCATAAAAAACCTGGCTCACGATGTTTTCCATTTTTTCCATGACGATTTAAAGCATCGTTTAAGGAATTCAAACTACTTTTACTTAGACCAATATCTGAATCTAATCCCTGGGATAACGCAAGAAGGTCTGGATCCTCAACAAGGATATCTTCTTTACTTAACTTTTCACAACCAATTGTTACTAATAAGGTAACTAAAAGAAGTGATGATAATTTTTTCATAAAATTCCCCTTTTTTCCTAAATAAATATTATAAAGATTTTTTTGATAATAATTATGCTATTAATTTAGCATAATTATCTATAATCAAAAAGGCTGAACTATATTTTAGTTCAGCCTTTTTTGATCAAATTAATTAAAGAGACTATGTTAAAACCCTAACCTTTACTCCCCTTCTTTCCACCACGCCCTTTTTTACCACCACGCATTTTTCCTTTTCCACTTTTATGCTTTTTCATACGCATCTCAAGAGCTTTATGAATTTTTATAATTTCTAATTGACCATTATCAAATATGTTTGACATTTTTTCATTCTTAGATACAAAAATAGCTTTCAAACCTTCTCTTAATGTATCTTTATCAATGTCACCATTTTTTGCTTTCTCAAAAAGAGCATTGGCCGCATCTCTTGCTTCTTGATTCGCAGTATCAAATTCAGACAATTGCTCTGAGGTCATTCCAAGGACAGCAGTCATTACAGCTTTTGAAGAATCTTTATAAGCTTGACGTTTAGCTTCATAATCCGCTTTATTTTGCTCGAGTTGAGCTTTTTGATCATCCGTAAGCAGCGCATCAACTTCGGCGTTCATTGCTTCTCTTAAAGCATCCAATTCAGTCTTAGCATCTTCTTTAGTCAGAGTACCATCTTTGACTTGTTCATGAACTGCTTTAAATTTTTCTTTATAAGCAGCAATGATAGCTTTAAAGGTCACTTTTTGATCATCAGTCAATACCTTAACAACTCCATTAAAGTCCTTATGATTTTTTCCGCCTTTCTTTCCTTTTCCTTTTTTTCCTTTTGAATTACTAAATAATGGAATTTCTTTTTCTTCCATTTTTTCAAAAAGACGCGCCTTTTCTTCACCAGATAATTTATCAGCTAGTTCATCAGCAACTTTCCATAAAAACCCTGGTGCCCTGTGCTTTCCACCGCGACCATGCTTATTTAAAATACCATTAACTGCATTGGCAGATGTTTTACTTAACCCGAGGTCCGAGGATAATTCGGAGGAAAAGTCTTGTAATTCTGAATTGTCTAGTTCAACTCGATCATCAATCATTGGATTGTCACAACCAATAGTCATTAGAAGTAGAGTTGAGATTGGCAAGATTAGTCTTTTCATGATTTACTTCCTTTTTTTCCTTTTGTTCGTTTCATTCATTTAGCCAATTAGATAATAGTTTTATTGAAAGGTTAAAAAAATTAATAAAAATATTTGAAATATCGACGAAATATTTTTTATCAAAAACTATTTCACTAATTTCTATAATGACATACTCTTATGGAAACTTTAAAGCGAGTCGAAGGCAAGATGAAGCTATTAAAAGACCTCCATCACCATTGATGCTGATTGCTGGTGCGGGAACCGGAAAAACATCAACACTTCTTCATCGTATCCGTCATCTGATTACATCTAAATCAATAAATTCTGAAAATACCTTACTACTTACTTTTACTGATAAAGCTACTTCTGAAGCACATGATACTCTAAAATCTATTTTAGGAGATCAAACAGATTCTATTTTTGTAGGAACATTCCATAGCTTTTGCCATTTTATCATAAGACGCTACGGCTCAGATGATCATAGTAATGATATCCTTTGGGATAAGAGTGATGCGCTATATTACCTTACAAATCATTTTGACGAAATGACCTTTATGAAATCTGGGAAATTTCTTGAAGATCCAATAAGAACAATACAAGAATCTTTTATACCATTTTTTGGTCATATAAGTGATGAATTACTATCCTACAATGAACTCAAAAATAAATTGAATAATGTTGAATTCACTAAAGAATGGTTAAACATCAATTTCCCAGGTATTAATTTTGATAATACAGAATTGGATGAGATAGTTCTTCAATTACAGGACCTAATTAAAGCGTACTCTTTTTATCAAAAAATAAAGTCAGATAATAATGCTTTAGATTTTGGAGACATGATTTTAGGTTGTTATGAATTACTTAATAATGATCAAAAAATTTTAAAAGAAGTACAAAAAGAATTCAAACATATATTTATTGATGAATACCAAGATAACAATTATGCTCTTAACAAAATTGTTAATCTTATTATAGACTACAATCCAAGTATCACTGTCGTAGGAGACGAGGATCAATGTATTTACTCTTTCCGTGGTGCCAATTATTATAATATTACTGATTTCAGAAGTCGGTATAAATCTCAAATAAATTATGCAGAAATCACTCTGACGGAGAATCGACGTTCAACAAAACAAATTTTAGATTTAGCGAACGCTTCAATTATGAATAACCCAAATAGGACACCTAAGATTTTAAAAAGTATTGATGGGAATGAAAAAACTGGGCCTAAACCTTCATTGATTCAGACAAATAAACAAGAAACGTTAGAGCAACTACCAACTTTAATACACTCACTAATCAATAACGGAGAAGCACTATACGGAAACATTGCAGTTATTTGTCGTGGTTGGGGAAATGTTACAGCCATATCTGATGCAATGCAAAAATCTGCAATCCCAGTAGATGTTCACATTGAAAAATTTTTTGATGTACCAATAGTAAAAGATGTTTTGTCATGGTCAAATCTTATCTTAAAAAATAGAAAATCTGATATTGGACTTTATCGAATCTTAAAACAACACCTTGGCCAAACATGGACAACAAAATTTTTTCAATCTCTCGAACGTACATCTATTGATGAAAAGTTAACTCAGCTTGAAAGGATTAAAAAAGATTCTCATCATATTACATTTATATCTGCTTCAGTCTTAAATCTCCAAAGAGCTTATAATAAAACACTCAAAGCTGATGAAATGGTTTGGGAAATATTCAAAATTTTAAAAGATTCACCTTTAGTGAAAAACTTACGCAATCATTATAGATATTCGCATAGACTAAACTTAGCCAATGCAGGAAAAATTTTAGATATTGCAGAAAAATTTGTTAATAAAAATCCAAATAGCAAATTAGATAAATGGATAAGATTTATGGATGTGATGGCCTTAGATAAAAACCAAAGTGCAGCCCAACCTGAAATTAATAATAAAAACCTAGCAGTACAGGTTATGTCTATCCATCAAAGTAAAGGTCTACAATTCCCCATAGTAATAATACCATTTCTTTATAGCGGTAGCTTCCCAAGTAATTTAAAACGTCCTCAGATAATAGACCGTCCTCCAAGCTCATGGATGGCCTGGGGAAAAAATACAGATGGAAGTATTAAAGAATTGCATCAACAAGAAGAGAGAAGAGTTTTTTATGTTGGAATTACTAGAGCAGAAAAACAATTATTTTTATTTGGACCAACAAAAAGACAATCTCTTTTTATAAAAGAGTTAGAAGATTTGAATCCGCAACCTATGGAGATAAAAGAAATGGGTAGTAAAACAGAAAAACAATTTTCATTGAATGAAAAACAGCAACAATTGTTGGCTAATCTGAATCGTGAAATTGCTGCAAATCAAATAAATAATGCACGTGATATCCTTAATGAGATAGAAAAGAATACAACTATGAATGATAGATCAGCAAAGGATTATAAACTTGGACCTACTTCAAAACTTAAGCTATCCTCAAGCAAAATTAGCACATACAATACATGTTCCTATAAGTATAGACTAAAATATATTGATAAGGTACCTGAGCAAAGAACTCGAGCTAGTTCTGAGTTTGGCTCAATCATTCATTCAATTTTAGAAGACTTTCATAGCCTTCCTAATGAAGAACAATTAAAAGATAAACTTTTGGAATTATTAAATAAGCATTGGCGAGAGAATTCTTTTGAATATCGTTTACGTGCAGATGAATTCAAAAAACAGGGATTAGAATTATTATCTAATTATTTTGAATATATTAATAAAAATCAACCTAACGTAGTTGGAGTAGAGAAGCATTTCTCTTATGATATAGAGGATATTAATGTAAGTATTTCAGGAAAAATTGATAGGATTGATTATACAGATGGCTTATTAAATATAGTTGACTATAAAACTAGTCGAAAAAAAGAAAAAGCATCTAAAAATATGCAAATGGCGCTTTACACTGAAGCAATTATTAGTAAAGCTTTTCCAGATATTAAAGGTGAGCCAGGACAGGCAATCCTTCATTATTTACGTTTTGGTGATGATCCAATTTCCTCGCATAAGTTTTCAAGTAATGAATTAGAAGAAAATAAACAAAAAATTCGAAAAATTGCTGAAGGAATAAGGAATGGTGAATTTGAAACAAATAAAAATGATTTTATATGCAAAAACTGCGATTATAAAGATTTTCTATGTCCTGCCTGGGAAGAATAAATTAATTCATTTTAAGTAATTTTTCCATTTGAGCTTTGGACATAACACATCGGAAGCCAGTATTCTCTAAACTTGTATCAGGACTAGATTTCATCCTAGCAGTAGTCCGATACCCAGCGCAGTACTGATCACTACATAAAAAAGATCCTCCTCGAGTAACTCGTTTCGGCACACTTGGCTCCATTGGATCAAAACTCGATTTCGGTCCAACTGGGTTCTTTGACCGACCTTCCATTGAATATGTATTTGGACGATACCAATCTCTTACCCATTCCCAAACATTCCCTGCCATATCATATAATCCAATACTATTTGGTTTGTAATATTTAACGGGATTTGTTTTTAAATGACCATCAACTGGTTCATTATTAATTGGGAAAATACCTTGCCAAATATTCATTTCTCGAGTATTTGTTACATTGCCTAGTTTTGCAGCATACTCCCACTGCGCTTCTGTTGGCAATTGCATTCCTGACCATAATGAAAATTCTGTTGCATCATACCACGAGACATGGACTACAGGATGATCTCCAAACCCATCTAATGTTGGATTTTCTAAACGAGGGTTTTTCCAATTTGTGTTTGGAGACCATTTCCACCAATCAATAGATGAATATGAAGTTGCAGCTGCACGACCAGCAATGAATACCAAAGACCCTGGAACTAAAAATTCATCTGGTATTGGAGGAGAACCCTTTGGTAATTGTAACATCATTTCTTCAAGTGATGGAGCTTTTTCAGCTGTTGTTACATAATTTGTTGAATTGACAAAAGCAGCAAATTGATTATTCGTGATTGGAGTTTCAGTCATCCAAAATCCATCAATATGAATTTTATGAGTTGGCTTTTCATCACTGTTAGCAATTAATTCAGAACTTCCCATTATAAATGAACCACCATCAACCCATACAAGAGTTATTTCTTCGCCTGCAATTGGAATTGTAATTTTACCTATACTTGATCTAGGGCCACATCCAAAAATGCATAAGCACAATAAAATAAATAAATATTTTTTTATCATTATTTTTAATTTAATCTAATAAAAATAATTTTCTAGGTGAATTTGATATGTATTTTTTCCTGTTTCATTTCTTTCTAGACAATTAAATTGACATTCCATACAGTCAACAAAGAGGAGGTAATTGTGAAAAATTTTTTTCTATCCGTATTGGCAATCAGCTTTATCATTGGTGGTCCCATAGATGAAAAAACAAAATCGATGGATAAAATGACTGGTTTTTTCAATATGTATTGGGATAGTAAAGCTGGAAAACTTTGGATAGAAATAACAAAATTTGATCAGGAATTTTTGTATGTTAATTCTTTGACTGCAGGTGTAGGATCTAATGATATTGGACTTGACCGTGGACAATTGGGAAATGAACGAATAGTTTATTTTCATAGAGTTGGGCCTAAAATACTATTAATACAACCAAATTATTCTTATCGAGCAATTACTAATGATCCAAATGAGAAACAATCTGTAACTGATGCATTTGCAAAATCAACTCTTTGGGGTTTTAAAGTCGGCATTGAAGAAAATAGTCGAATTTTAATTGATGCAACTGACTTTTTTTTACATGATGCTCATCAAGTGATTCAAAGACTAAAAGGCAGAAAAATGGGAAATTATAAAGTCGATAAAAGCAGGTCTGCTATTTATTTACCTGCCACAATGAATTTTCCTGATAATACTGAAGTTGAATCATTAATGACTTTTACTGGATCTAATCCTGGCAATTATGTCCGTCAAGTAACTCCAAGTGCTAATTCAATAACTGTTCGTATGCATCATTCATTTGTTAAACTTCCTGACAATCAATATGCACCAAGAAAGCATGATCCTAGGGCTGGTTATTATGCAATGTCATTTCAAGATTATGCAGTGCCTCTTGATGAATCAATCTATATTCGTCATATCACAAGGCATAGACTTCAAAAAAAGAATCCTCGAGCACGTATAAGTGAAGCAATTGAACCAATCATTTACTATGTTGACCCTGGAGTTCCTGAACCTGTCAGAACAGCTATGTTGGAAAGCGGAAGATGGTGGAATCAAGCCTATAATGCGGCAGGATATAAAAATGCATTTCAAGTGAAAATTTTACCAAAAGGTGCTCATCCAATGGATGTTAGATATAATATGATTCATTGGGTCCACCGTGCAACAAGAGGCTGGTCTTATGGAAGTAGTGTAACTGATCCAAGAACAGGCGAGATAATAAAAGGAAATGTATCTCTTGGATCATTAAGATTAAGACAAGATTATTTAATTGCCACTGGGTTGCTAGCACCTTATAAACATGGGGGGAAAGTACCAGGGTATATGAAAGAATTAGCATTAGCTCGAGTAAGACAATTAGTTGCTCATGAAATTGGACATACAATTGGTTTGCAACATAATTTTATTTCAAGCGCAGATGATCGTGCATCTGTAATGGATTATCCTCACCCTACAATTTCACTAAATCGAAACGGTGATGTTGAATGGAGGAATGCATATGATGTTGGAATAGGTGAATGGGATAAAATTTCAATAGCATACGGTTATCAAGATTTCCCTGATGATGTCAATGAAGATTCAGCTTTAGAAGATATTATACAGGATGGAATTGAGCGAAACTTAATTTTTATCACTGATAAAGATGCTAGACCATTAGGATCAGCACATCCAAAAGCACATCTTTGGGATAACGGAAAAGATCCTGTAACAGAATTATCTAATTTAATGGAAGTACGAAAAGTAGCTTTAAATAACTTCGGTGAAAATAATATCCGTGTTGGTCAACCTTATAGTGATATTGAAGATGTATTAGTTCCTATTTATTTTTTGCATAGATACCAAATAGAAGCAGCTTCAAAAGTTGTTGCTGGGTTAAACTTCACATATGCACTAAGGGGTGATGGCCAATTAGTTACAGAATTCATTGATCCTAGCTTTCAAATGGAAGCGCTTGATGGATTAATTAATACTTTGCAACCTAGCTCACTAGTTTTAAGAGAAGAATTATTGAAGTTAATCCCCCCTAGAGCATCAGGTCATGGAAAAACTAGAGAATCTTTTAACTCAAGAACGGGTGTTACCTTTGATGGTGTAAGTCTTGCAGAGACTGCAGCTGGGTTAACCTCTAGAGTTCTTTTGCATCCTGAAAGAGCTACTCGATTGGTTGAATATCATGCTCGAGATTCCAAACAACCTGGATTAGAAAAAGTAATTGATCGTATTATTGATGGAACTCTATTACGTTCTGCACCAAGTGGCCTAAGTGGGGAAATAAAACGTAATGTCGATTTTGTTGTTCTAGATCATTTATTATCACTCGTAAAGAATAAAAATACATCTCCAGCAGCTCAAACAATTATAATGGCTAATATGGAATCATTGAACTACCAGTTCAAGTTACTCGGAGGAATACCTACAAACTACAAAGAGAGTTCTCAGGTAGATGAATTGAAAAATGCCAAACGACAAGTAGATGAATTATTAAAGTTTTCAAAAACAAAAAGAGATCGCGATCATTACAAAATGCTACATAAGAGAACTCAGTCTTTTATTGATAATCCAGAAGATTTTGAGACAATTAAAATCCCTATTGCTCCACCAGGATCTCCTATCGGAACTGAATTTGGCTGCACATTTGAAAACAATTAAAAACTCTTTTAACTCATTGAGGAAAAAATGAAACAAAAAATTATATTTTCATTGATAACCATATCATCCGCTTTATTTGCAGATGGATTAGACATAGAAAAATTAAAGGCCATGAAAGCTCGGGCAATTGGTCCTGGAGGGATGAGCGGTAGAGTCACGGCAATCGATGTTGTCCTTTCAAATACAGATATAATGTACGTAGGAACTGCGTCCGGTGGTTTATGGAAGTCAGAAAGTGGTGGTGTAAAGTGGGAACCTATTTTTGACAATCAAAAGGCTGCATCTATTGGGGATGTTGCAGTTGATCCCACAAATTCTGATGTAATTTGGGTTGGAACTGGTGAAGGAAATCCTCGAAATAGTCAATCAGCTGGGTATGGTGTGTATAAAAGTATTGATGGTGGAAATACATGGGAATATAAAGGCCTTGGTGAAACTCGCAATATTCATCGAGTGCTTATTAACCCGCAAAATTCTAACATAGTATATATAGGCGCACAGGGTTCAGCATGGGGTGATAGTAAGGATCGTGGTGTATATAAAACAACTGATGGAGGTGATACTTGGGAAAAAATTCTATATGTAGATGAATCAACTGGTATTGGTGAAATGATAATGGATCCTTATAATCCAAATAAATTGATTGCCAATATGTGGCAATTCAGGCGCTGGCCTTGGTTTTTTGAATCTGGGGGGCCTAGCTCTGGGTTATTTATAACATATGATGGAGGCAAAAAGTGGAAAAAACTATCTGAGAAAGATGGTCTTCCTAAAGGAGATCTTGGTCGCATGGGTCTTGCAATAGCGAGAAGTAATCCAAAAATTATTTATGCCTTGATTGAATCAAAAAAGAATGCATTATATAAATCAGAAGATGGTGGTTTTAAATGGAAAAAAGTATCAGAGAAAAACATTGGAGGTCGACCATTTTATTATGCTGAGATTTATGTTGATGCTATTAATGAAAATCGAATATATAATCTTCACACCTATGTGACAGTTTCAAATGATGGCGGTAAAACTTTCCAATCGCTCATGACAGCATATGGAGCAAATGGAGTTCATCCCGATCATCATGCTTTTTGGAGTCACCCAACAAATCCACAATTTATAATTGAAGGTAATGATGGAGGATTAAATATATCTCTCGATCGTGGTAAAACATGGCGTTTTGTCGAGAATCTTCCTCTAGCACAATTCTACCATATCAATTATGATATGGACTGGCCATATAATGTTTACGGAGGAATGCAAGATAATGGTTCCTGGAGAGGTCCTGCATATGTTTGGAGGGCAGGTGGAATACGAAATTCATATTGGGAAGAACTATTTTTTGGCGATGGTTTTGATGTAGTTCCCCATCCAGCCAATTCACGTTATGGGTATGCTATGAGCCAACAAGGAAATGTAGGTAGATATGACTTAATTACTGGTCATACGCAGTTAATCAAACCTGTACACCCAGATGGAAAATATTTAAGATTTAATTGGAATGCTGCTATAGCACAAGATCCATTTGATGAAGATGCTATTTTTTATGGTAGTCAGTTTGTTCATTATAGTAATGACAGAGGAAATAATTGGGATATTATTTCACCTGATTTAACAACTAATGATATTAGTAAACAAGAGCAACATAAAAGTGGTGGATTAACTTTTGATGCTACTGGCGCTGAAAACCATACAACAATTCTAGCAATTGAGCCAAGCCCACTTGATAAAAATATAATTTGGGTTGGGACAGATGATGGTAACCTACAACTTACCAAGGATCGTGGTAAAACATGGACTAATGTATCTAAAAAGATATACGGAGTCCCTAAAGGAAGTTGGATACCACAAATAGTTGCATCGACATATAATCCCAGTGAAGCAGTAGTAGTAATTAATAATTATCGAAGGAATGATTGGAAACCCTATGTATTTAAAACAGAAAATTTTGGAAATTCCTGGAAAGCAATCGCTTCGGAAGAAAATGTTTGGGGATATGCACTAAGCTATGTTCAGGACCCAATTGAACCTAAACTGCAATTTCTAGGAACAGAGTTTGGATTATATATATCAACTGATGGTTCAAAAACATGGACTAAATGGACAAATGGATACCCCACTGTTTCTACAATGGATCTAAAAATTCATCCTAGAGAACATGACCTAGTAATTGGGACTTTTGGTAGAGCGGCATATATTTTAGACGACATTAGACCATTACGAGAAATAGCTAGCAATTCTGAAAATCTCCTAGAAAAACGACTACACTTTTTTGAACCACCAACTGCTGTTTTAGCAATAAACCGACAGGCTGCAGGAACACGTTTTGAAGCAAACGCAATTTTTTCTGGAGAAAATCGAAGAAATGGTGCAATGTTAACTTTTGTATTTAATCCTAGTCCAAGCAAGAAACAAAAATCTAAAAATAACCGAAATAATATGAAAAAGAGTATTTCTTCAAAGAAAGAAAAAATTAAAATGGAAATTTTAGATTTGAATGAAAATATTATCAGAACAGTTAGCTATGATATAGAGCCAGGTATGAACCGAATATATTGGGGCCTAAGGCGAAAAGGAGTTCGTAATCCTAATTCACCTAAACCAACTAAGCCTGATGCTCGTGAGCCAGGTGGACCTCCTGTTCTACCTGGAGAATATACTGTGCGATTGTCACATGGAAAGGATTCAGTTACACAAACTGTTAATGTTATTACGGATCCAAGAGTAGCAATTAATAAACGAGCATTAGAACGATTAGAGCCAATATATGATAAGCAAATGAAAATTACTTCATCTGTAACAACTGCAATGGATCAAATAAGAGAAGCAAAATCAATTATAGCATCCGTAAATAAAATGCTTGATACCAAATCAAATAATTCTCACAAAGTCCTTCAAAAAGATGGTAAATCTATGTCTGATAGCTTAAAAAAATTAGAAGAACTAATTGTAAATAAAAAAGGACTTCAAGGTATAGTTCGTAGTCCAGATATACTAAGTGCAAAGATCAGAGGAATTGGTAGATATTTATACAGCAATTTGACAGGTCCAAATAGTAGTCATCAATACCTATTAGATTATTCAGAAAGTGAAACTGAAAAAGTACTAAAAAAGGTTAATCAATTTTTTGATAATGATTGGCAAGAATATCAATCTAAAGTTGAAGATGCGAACCTTAGTTTTTTTAAATCATATAAACCGATTAAAATCGAATAAAATTAAATGAGCTTAATTATTTTGCGGTGATACTCCAATCAAGTATTCCTGTAAAATTTTTAGCTATAATTACGGCTTTGCTTGGTTGTGTTATTGATGATGTATTTAAGTCAGTTATATCACCAATAATTGAATACTTGTAGATCTCAGCACCTGTATTATCTTCCAATTTAATTAAGGTTGTATCATTAACTTTAGATTCAGTTACAATTAAACTTGAGGCTAAACTTTGACCCTCTTTTAAACCAAATGTTAATTTAATGGTATTTTCCTCACTGAAGTTCTTTCCTCTTAGAATATATGAAAAAGCTGAGCTTGTGTTAATGATTGCAGGCATATTTTCTACAAGGCCATGGACTGGATCCGAAGGCCCAACACATCCTACAAATAAAATAGTTAATTTAATGAAAAATATATTTTTCATTCGTTCAATTTTTCTTGATCATCTAATTGACCTAATTGAAGTTCATTAATTTTATCCATTGGCTTTTCTAATTGATTTTTTCTAGTAGAGACCAATTTTTCAAAATGATTTTGAACTGTTCCAATTGTATTCCCAAGCTTATCCATTTGTGCTAGAAACTCATTCCACTGTTTTCTAAATACACTCATAAGCTGCTGTACCTCACTCGCTTTTTGTTCCATGGAAAAGTTTGATACAGATTGACGAATTAATGAAAGAACTGCATAAAGAGTTACTGGAGAACAAAGTAATACTCTATTAGATAATGAAAAGTCAATAATATCCATGTCTTCTTGATTGAGAAATGCATAAATACTTTCATTTGGGATGAACATCAAAACGTAGTCTACAGTTCCTGATTCTGGATCGATATATGAACGCTTTTCAATCGATTTAATGTGATTTCTAACGTCATTTAAAAATGCTTTCTTCTCTTTCTTTTGCTCATTTTCATTATCAGTATCTAAAAAGTTTTCATAATGAGCTAATGGAAATTTAACATCCATATTTATACATTTTTTATCTGGAAGCATGAAAGTGAAATCAGGGCGACCTTCACCCATTTGAGATTGTTTCTCAAAATTTATACCCTCTATCAGTCCCATAAAACTGAGGATGTCTTCCACCATCTTCTCCCCCCATTGACCTCTAGCTTGAGAACTCGACAAAACGCGTGATAATTTGGTTGTTGTATCAGCTAAATCACCTATACCTTTTTGCGATGTTTGGACCTGACCTTTTAACTCATTAGTTGATTTATCTAAACCATCTAATTTTTTTTTCATGTCAATTAATGATTGATCAATTAATTCTTTTTTTTGATCTAATTGCCCATCAGATGATTTAACTAATTCGGAAAATTTGTTTTCAGCAAGTTTAAGAAAAGTATCAAGATTTTGATCTAATGCTTGTTTTGAAAGGTTTCCAAATTCTGCTTTTAAGTGTTCCTGATTAGATTCAACTGAATCAATCTCTTTTTGTCGTACAAACCAAATAATTAATCCTCCAATTATGAACCCAAATAAAAATAATATTATTCCCATTAATGAAGTCATGATGGAGAAACCTCACCTTTCAATCCTAACTCTTCTGCCTTTTCAGAAAGTGCATCAATAACAAACTGAACATGCTCCGTTAAGTCTAAGCCCAATTCATCTACACTTAAAAAAATGTCCTCTCTTACAACAGAAGCAGCAAATGATTTTTGTTTTAGCTTTTTTTTCACTGATCTTGGTTTAACCTCAAAAATTGACTTTGAAGGGCGAACATAAGTTACAGCAAAAATAAATCCTGTTAATTCATCTACTGCAAATAAAGATTTTGCCATATCAGTTTCTCTTGCAACACCTGTATATGTTGCATGACCCATTATTGCTTGTGTTATTGAATCTGGATATCCTTTTGACTTTAAGATTTCATTCCCTTTATAGGGGTGTTCTTCCATCGTTGGATACATTTCATAGTCAAAATCATGCATGAGTCCAGTTATCCCCCATTCATTAGGATCTCCATGATATTTTTCAGCCATTTTTCGCATTGCTTGTTCAACACCTAATGCATGCCGGCGAAGACTATCAGTTTTTGTATACTCATGTAACAATTCAATTGCATCTTTTCTGGTTGGAAAAACTTGGGTCATATATCTAATAAATCCACAACTAAACGAATTATCTCACCTGTTGCCAATCCTTTATTTTGATATGGTAAATTTTTATCCCCCCATGCAGATCCGGCAATATCAAAATGACACCAAGGAATATTTTCATTAACAAATGAGTTTAAAAATGCTCCACCTGCAATGGATCCTGCTTGTCCAGGTGCACCTAAATTCTTTACATCTGCAATGTTGGATTTAACCTGATCTAAATATTCATCCCAAAGAGGGAATTCCCATACTTTTTCACCAGTTACTTTTGAGGAAGATTTAATTTGTTCAATTAATGGGTTATCTGTTCCCATTATACCGGAAGCTACATGCCCCAAAGCAACAACCACGGCACCAGTTAGAGTTGCAAAGTCTAAAATAAATTCAGGATCATAATGTTTTGAAGCATAGGATAGTGCATCAGCCAAGATAAGTCGTCCCTCAGCATCTGTATTTAAAACTTCGATTGTTTTACCATTATATGCAGTAAGAATATCACCTGGACGATATGCTTTGTCTCCGCTCATATTCTCAGTTGAAGGAACAATGCCAACTATATTCATTTTGGGTTTCAAAATTGAAACAATCTTCATTACACCAATAACAACTCCAGCACCACACATATCATATTTCATCTCATCCATTTTTGATGCAGGTTTTATCGATATTCCACCGCTATCAAAGGTCAAACCCTTACCAACTAATATTTTTGGTTTTTGATTTTTTGGACCCGCCATATACTCCATAATAATAAATTTAGGAGGCACATCTGTTCCAGAGGCAACACCAGCAAGTGCACCCATTCCCATTTGAGTAAATTTTTCTCTTTCAAAAATAGTTACTTTCATATTGGGAGACTTACCAATTTGTTTTGCATTATCTGCTAAATGACTTGGAGTTGCTATATTTCCTGGACGATTTTCTAAGTCACGTGCTAAGCAAACTCCATCAGCAACTGTAACCCCTTTAATTATCGCTTTTCTATTACCACCTATAATAATAGCATTTTTGAGTTCAAATGGTTTATCGCCTACTGTTTTAAATTCATGAAACTGATAACTACCAAGAACGATACCTTCAGCAACAGCTTGGTAGAGATAACTATCTCTTGCATCTTTAGGAATTAAAAAACTTACAGATGCTACTTTATTAGTAATGCACAATTTTGAAACACCAGCTGCAGCTTTACGAAGAATTTCAGCAGTAATTTTTCCTTTTTTACCTAATCCATATAAAAAGGCAATGGTACCTTTTTTACCTACAAGAATCTTAACCTCACCAACTTTACCTTTAATTAAATTGGCTGACAGTGCATTTGAAATTCCTCTACCCAATTCACGATTGACGCCCTGAACTTGACGTGAAAGTTGTAAATCATCATAAATTCCAACAGCTACAGAGTTAGTTTTATTTTGTCGCCAATCAGTTGAGCTATATTTAACATTAGAAAGATGTGCCATTATTTTACCTTATTTTTAAATAAATATACATTTAAGTAGTAATAAAATTAGTATTTTCAATTCCCTTTTCAAATATTCTAATAAATAATTTAATTTTTGTATAATTATAGAATAAAAATAATGGAAAAATAATAATATGATTAAAAAATCAATCAATTTTAAAAATAAATTTGAAAAATTTAATGATTACTGGTCACCTAAGGTTATTAGTGAGATGAATTCTTACCAATTCAAACTAGTTAAAGTTAATGGAGAATTCATCTGGCATAAACATACAGACACAGATGAGACATTCATTGTGATTCATGGAAAGCTAACTATTCAATTTAGAGATGGAAAAGTTGATATTGATGAAGGAGAAATGTATGTAGTACCTAAAAACACTGAGCATAAACCGATGGCTTTAAATGAATGTCATATTATGATTATTGAACCTAAAGGGGTGAAAAATACTGGTAATAAAACTGACGCTGACTTGGAAGCTGAAAACGATATATGGATATAATTATAAAAGTAAATTTGTTACTTTTTTAGATACATTTCTTATTATGATAAGAAAAAATTGGGTTGTCCCAATCTATCTTACTAAGTTTTTTTTTGACCCATATCTATAAGATTACCAACTACTGTAGGATCAGCTAATGTGGAGATATCACCTAAATTATCAAAATCACCTTCTGCTATTTTTCTTAAGATTCTTCTCATTATTTTACCTGAACGTGTTTTTGGTAAAGCTGGGGTAAATTGAATGCTATCAGGTTTTGCATGAGGTCCAATTTCCTTTGTTACTGTATCTAAAATAATT
>MDSY01134436.1_pt1 | contig 22149 bp, 21 predicted proteins | sample 811131 | NCBI WGS metagenome assembly MDSY01 (sample SAMN05326643, study PRJNA326480) | marine metagenome | isolation source: seawater | place: Atlantic Ocean: South West | collected 2010 | reverse complement strand
GCAGCTTTCTCCATTTTTTTGTTTTTATAATCCAATTCAGGTTTGGTTAGATTTTCAACTTCATCTTGGATATCGTAACTAGCTTCGCCTTGATTTTTTTTGTCATCAGTCCTGATTCTATTTACTTCAAATCTATTATCTGAACGGCTTGGATCAGAAACAACTACTATTCTCACATCTGTTTTTTCTTCAATCTCGCTTATCCTTGATCTTCTTTCATTTAAAAGAAAAATAGACATATCTGAAGATACTATTGCTCTCACTTCTCCACTTTTCTTTTTACTTGCTTCTTCTTCTATCAGTCTTAATACTGCAATAGATAGGCTGTTAATATCTTGAGTCCATCTTTCCTGCAGAGAAGGCCTAAGCCTTTGTCTAGACATCTCTAATAATCCAAATCTTGATATTCTGCCTACTTGAATTTTTGCTCTATCAATTGCAATAGATTGGTTTACAGCGTCTTCAACTGCTCTTTTGTTTTTTAAAGAACTCATATCAATAAAATCAATTACAATTAATCCACCTATATCTCTAAGTCTTAATTGTTTAGCTATTTCCCTTGCTGCTTCAAGATTAGTTTTAAGAGCTGTTTCTTCAATATCAGAAGCACCGGTTGCTTTTGATGAATTGATGTCTATGGAAACTAACGCTTCTGTTTGATCTATAATAATTGAACCACCACTAACTAACTTAACCTCTCTTTGATAAGCCGTTTCTATCTGACTTTCTACTTGGTATCTAGTAAATAAAGGTATGGATTCATCATATCTCTTAATTTTTTCTTGCAAATCAGGAGTTAACCTTCCTGTAAATTCATAAGCTTTTTCAAAAGCTTCATCAGAGTCTACTAGTACTTCAGTTATATCTTCTCTTAAAAAATCTCTAAGCGATCTAGAAATTAGATCATCATCTCTATAAATTAAGAAAGGAGCCTTTCTAAGCTGATTAGCTTCTATTATTGCTTCCCAAACACTGACTAGATATTCAAGGTCCCATTTTAGTTCATCATATGAAGCACCTTGAGCTGCCGTTCTTACTATAAGTCCCATTCCCTTGGGAATATCAAGTTGTCTAAATTTCTCTTTTACTTCTTCTCTGTCTTTGCCTTCTAAAGATCTTGAAATTCCTCCTGCTTCAGGATTGTTGGGCATAAGGACTAAAAAATGTCCTGGTAAAGATATAAAAGTGCTTAAAGCTGCTCCCTTTGTACCTCTTTCTTCTTTGTCTACTTGAACAATAATTTCTTGACCCTGAGTCAAGCATTCAGTAATAGAATTTCTTTTCTTAGGGTTTTTTAAGTATTCAGGTGCCAATTCTTTAATTGGCAAGAAACCATGTTTTTCGGCTCCAAAATTTACGAAAGCAGCGCCTAGACTTTGTTCTATTCTTGAAACTTTTGCTTTGTATATATTAGACCTTTTTCTCTCTTGACCTCTTTGCTCTATATCAAAATCATAAATACTTTGGCCGTCTATAAGAGCTACTCTAAGTTCTTCAGGTTGAGTAGCATTAATCAACATTCTTTTCATGTTTTTCCTCGTTTAAGAAAAGAAAGTCCGAATTAAAAATCAGAAATGATAATAAAAGGGCGAATTAATTTACTTTTTTTACCTATTGTCACGCCCAAGTGACTAAAATTCTTTTTCTTTAAAAAATATTATCAAATATTTTCTTTCTTTCTTGTCTTTATTTTTAAATCTTTTGTTGTTATTTTCTTTAAATAAATGTCTTTTTTACAATTTATTCAACAACTTGTATTTTAAAATACCATATAGAGCTTATATTTAAAAGGATGAATAAAGAAAGTAACAATATTTTTAAGGCAGTTTCAACTTATATTGTCGATGAAGATTATGACGGTGTTAGGTTAGATAATTGTCTTTTTAATAAACTTAAGGGGGTGCCGAAGAGTAGAGTTTATTCAATGATAAGGAAGGGGGAAGTAAGAATTAATGGTTCAAGATCGAAACCAGAATTTAGATTGAAAGTGGGACAAAAAATTAGAATTCCTCCATATAATATAAAACCATTAAAACCTTATAAACCCGATAATTCAGTTCTAAAGATGGTTAAGGAAAAAATAATTTATGATAAAGATAACATCCTAGTTATCGATAAACCTGAAGGACTTGCAAGCCATGGAGGCAGTGGCTTAAAGCTCGGACTTATAGAAGCTGTAAGGCAAATAGACAAAAGATTTCAAAATGCTCAATTAGTACATAGACTAGATAAAGACACTTCAGGTTGCATAGTTTTAACGCTAAAAAAATCTATACTCAGAAGTCTTAATGAAGAAATTAGAGAAGGTAAAGTAGAGAAGAAGTATTTAGCAGTTGTTTTTGGCAGGTGGCCTAATGAGAAAAAAATTATTAATTTAAAATTAAAAAAGAACATCTTGAGCTCTGGTGAAAGAAAAGTAAATGTTAGTGAAGAGGGAAAAGATTCAACAACAAAATTTAAAATCTTAAAAACTAATGAAAATTTAACTTTACTAGAATGTGAACTCATTACAGGAAGAATGCATCAAATTAGAGTACAAGTTAATAATGAAGGTTTCCCTATAGTGGGGGACTTAAAATATGGAACTAGAAAGATTAACGATGTCTATAAAGAAAAAGGCGTAACAAGGATGCTTCTTCATTCAACTAAAATTAATTTTATTAACTTAGGTTTAACATTTAAAAGTGAAGCACCTAAAATTTTCTCTGAAATTTTGACATGAAAACTTCTAATACACTTTTGGATTTAAATGAAGGGTCTTTTCCAATTGTAATAAAAAAAAGCATTTCTAATTTACCTTTAATAGAAAATTTAGGTGTTATAGAAGAAGAAATAAATATAGATATTAAAATTCTAAAACTGCAAGAAACATTGTTTATCTCTGAAGGCAATATTTCTCTTGTTATAAAGTCAAAATGTCAAAAATGTTTTAAAAGCACCTTAGTTAAGTTAGATATTGATTTAAATGTTGGTATAAAAGATAAGAAGTATGAAGCAAAAGATAAAAAGGGTCCTTTAGACATACACTATCAAAATTTAAACTTATTTGATTTAGAAAAGCTTATTGCAGAAGAAATACACCTAAACTTCCCCTCGATTATTGTCTGTTGCAACAAAGAAAAAGAACAAGATGAAGATTTAAGAAAGCCTCAAACGACAAGGCCTTTTAAAAAAATTAGAGACTTAATCAAATAATTTAAATAAAATTCGCGTCCGAGGTTTTAAATGGCTGTACAAAAAAGCAAAGTATCAAAATCTAGAAAAGGAAAAAGAAGATCTCATCATTCTTTAAAGAGAGCTTCTCTTTCTACTGACCAAGTTACTGGAGAAAGGCATCTTCGTCATAATATGACCGCTGATGGTTTCTATAAAGGAAAGAAAATTATAGAAATTGATAAGGACGAAGAGCCCTCAGAAGAGTAATTTCTCTTAATGAATTCTCAAGAAACTGCATTAGTCTTTCCTGGACAAGGCTCTCAATATGAAGGCATGCTGTCTTCTTATTTAAATAATGTAAGAGAATTTAAAGATATATTTGAAGAATCTTCAGATATTCTAAATATTAATTTCTTAGAAATTTTAAAGAACGGAACTAAAGAAGAAATGTCTAGGACAGAGATTACTCAACCTCTTATGCTAATCTCTGATGTGGCTTTATGGAAAATTATTTCAGACAAAATAGAACCTACTTGCCTAGCAGGTCATTCGCTTGGTGAATTCGCAGCCCTTGTGGCAGCTAAATCAATTGACTTCAAAGATGCTCTTTACATAGTTAATAAAAGAGCTGAATTAATGCAAGAAGCAGTACCAGAAGGTAAGGGAGGTATAGCGGCGATTATTGGATTAAAAGAAGAAGAAATAAATCAAATCTGTATGTCATTAAGCAAAGAACCAGAACTATTAGTTTCAGCTGCTAATCTTAATTCAGAGAATCAGATAGTAATTTCAGGTACAAAAGCAGGAGTTGATGAAGCTATAATTTCCTGTAAATCTTCAGGAGCAAAAAGAGCCATACCACTATCTATGAGTGTTCCCTCACATAGTATTTTGATGCTTGATGCAGCAAAAAAATTCTCTGTTTTTTTAGATTCTATTGAATTAAAGAAACCTAGCAATGAGGTTTTGCACAATCTAGATGCTTTACCTGAAACTAGAATTGATAGCATAAAAGATAAGTTAGTAAAGCAAATCTATAATCCGGTAAGATGGTTTGATATTGTTAAATCAATATCAAATAAGAGAGTAAAACTCATCATTGAATGTGGTCCTAGTAAAGTGCTAGTAGGTTTAATAAAAAGAATTTCTCCCAATATAGAAACAAAAGATTTAGATAATTATGAAAATTATCTATCTATAATAAATCAATGAATAAAGGTCTTCATAAGATTCTAGTTACTGGCGCTTCAAGAGGTATAGGTCATGAAATAGCACTAGATCTTAAAAAACAAGGTCATATAGTTTTGGGCACTGCAACTTCAGATGCAGGAAAAGATAGCTTGCTAAATGAAGGCATGGTTGGTTTTAAGTTAGATCTAAACTCTTCAGATTCAATAGAGGCTTTTCTAAAGGACTTAAATGATAACCACTCTGATATAAGTATCTTAATTAATAATGCAGGTGTAACTAAAGATAATCTTGTTTTAAGAATGAAAGATGAAGAATGGCAAGACGTAATAAATATCAACCTAACTGGTACATTTAAAATAACAAGGACTGTCTTAAAATTTATGATAAAAGAAAAAAAAGGAAGGATTATTAATTTAACTAGTACAGTAGGTGTTACGGGCAATAGAGGACAAGCTAACTACTCAGCCTCTAAGTCAGGTTTAGAAGCATTCTCCAAGTCTCTAGCGAAAGAGGTAGGCTCTAGGGGAATAACAGTTAATTCTGTCTCTCCAGGTTACATAGAAACAGATATGACTAAAGGTATATCTGACGAAGTAAAGAAACAAGCTTTAGGTCAGATTCCATTAGGTCGTTTTGGAAGCACCAAGGAAATATCTTATTTAATTAAATTTCTCATATCGGATGAATCTTTATATATTACTGGACAAACTATCCATATCAATGGTGGTCTTTATATGTAACAACTTGACTTGAAGAGTTGTTTAATTCCTTAAATAGTGCAAAAAAATCGAAACTCCGCTAATATTCGCGTTCAAATTGAGACCAAGTCCTCAAAACGGAGGTTTTTTTTATGAGTGTTGAAGAAAGAGTGCAGAAAATAGTTTGTGAACAGCTTGGTGTTTCTCCTGAAGAAGTTAAATTAGCAGCTTCTTTTATAGATGACCTTGGAGCTGATTCTCTTGATACAGTAGAGCTAGTCATGGCTTTTGAAGAAGAATTTGAAATAGAAATTCCAGATGAAGAAGCTGAAGAGATTTCTACAGTCCAAAACGCAGTTGATTATATAAATAATAATTCCTAAATAAATATAATCTAGTTATCTAAGAATTTTTTATATGCCTGATAGAAGAGTAGTCGTTACAGGGCTAGGTATTTTGTCACCTGTTGGTAATGAAATAGAGCTTTCCTGGAAAAACCTTTTAGAAGGTTCAAGTCCAGTAAAAGAAATTTCATATTTCGATACTTCAAACTATGAAACAAAATTTGCTGCTAGCCTTCCTGAATTTAATGCCGAAAAATACTTAGAAAAAAAAGAAATACGAAGATTAGATCCTTTTATTCAATATGGCTTAGCTTCTTCTCAGGAGTGCATAAACGATTCAGGTTTAGATCTTAATAAAGAAAATCTAACAAGAATAGGAGTATCAATTGGTTCTGGGATTGGTGGGCTAGGGATGATAGAGGAAAATGCACTCATATTAGATAAGTCTGGAAATAAGCGTATTTCACCTTTCTTTGTACCTGGTTCAATAATAAATATGGTTTCAGGATATGCTTCGATTAAATTCGGATTAAGAGGACCTAATATCTCTATAGCGAGTGCATGCTCTAGTGCAAGCCATTCAATAGGTTATTCCTATAGAAGCATTGTTCATGGAGACGCTGACATCATGCTGACTGGCGGAGCTGAGATGGGCATAACACCTTTATCGGTTGCTGGGTTTAATGCTTCAAAAGCTTTATCCACTAGAAATGATTCACCAGAAACTGCAAGTAGACCATGGGATAAGGATAGAGATGGATTTGTAGTAGGTGAAGGTGCTGGTTGTTTAATGTTAGAGGAGCTAGAACATGCTAAAAAAAGAGGTGCAAAAATTTACGCTGAGATGCTTGGCTTTGGGATGAGTGCTGATGCTTATCATATGACTGCTCCACCAGAAACAGCAGAAGGGGCTATTCTATCTATGAAAAATGCAATAGAAGATGCAAAAATTAATTCTTCAGAAATTCAATATATAAACGCACATGGAACTTCAACTCCAGTAGGAGATCTAGCTGAGACAAAAGCCATAAAGGAAGTTTTTGGACATGATGCTAGTAAGTGCATAATTAGTTCAACCAAGTCAGTAACTGGTCATCTTTTAGGTGCTGCAGGAGCAGTTGAAGCTATATTTAGTATACTTTCTATAAGGGATAACCTTATTCCTCCTACAATTAATTTAGATAATCCGGATGTAGGGTGTGATCTAAATTATTCAGCTAATAAAGTTTCAGAAATTAAAGTTTCTAAAAGTATTTCAAATTCCTTTGGTTTTGGTGGAACTAACGCAACTTTGGTATTCTCTGAGTTAGAATAAATAGGTGTTTTCTAACTATACTTTTTTTCTCAAAACTTCTTTAGCTGTTTCTTTATTATTTTTATTTGGTATAACAACATTAGTAGTACTTTTGAAACCTTTGGAGTTAGATAAGCCATTAATTCTTGAAATCAATAAAGGAAAAGGCTTAAATCAAGTAATAGAAGTTTTATCTAAAAAAAGAATTATAAAAAGACCTTTAATATTAAAAATATATTCCAGAATTTTTTTTAAAGGGGAAATTTATGCAGGAGAATATCTTTTATCACCTGATCTCAATTTTAAAAAAATCTTAAAGAAAATATCTATAGGTGATATTTACTATAGACAGATAAGACTCAGGGAAGGATCGACATTTAAAGAAATATTAAATTTACTGAACAAGAATCCATCTCTTTCTTGCGATGAAGAACAGCTTAATCAAAAAAGGATTGCAGATGATCTTGGCATTCCATACTTATATTTAGAAGGTTTGTTTTATCCTGATACCTATAATTTTAAAAAAGGAGATTCCTGTTTCTCAATACTACAAAGGTCTAATAAAAATTATAATTTATTACTTGAAGAATTATGGGAAAGTAGAAATATAGGATTGCCTTATAAAGATCCTTATGAGGCTTTAATCTTAGCTTCTTTAATTGAAAAAGAGGGTATAGAAAAAAAACAAATAGCAGGAGTTTTTATTAGAAGATTGCATTTAAAAATGAAACTTCAATCTGATCCGACAATAATCTTTGCTTTAGGGGATAATTATAGAGGTGATATAAAAAGGTCACATATTAAAATGAAACATCCTTACAATACTTATTACATAAAAGGATTGCCACCTAGTCCAATAGGCCTTGTAAGTAGATCGTCTATAGAAGCAGCATTAAATCCAACGGAAGGTAGCTTTTTATATTTCGTATCTAAGGGAGATGGAACTCATTTTTTTTCAAGTACTTTAGAAGAACATAATAGAGCTGTTCAAAAATATCAGTTAAATAAATAATGAAATCAATGTTTATAACACTAGAAGGAATAGAAGGATCTGGTAAGTCTTCATCTCTAGAAACTATAAATAATTATTTAAGCAAAAGTGAAATTAGTTACATAAATACTAGAGAACCTGGAGGAAGTGATTTAGGAAAGAAACTTCGGTCAATCTTACTTGATACAAAATCAATTCTCTCACCTCAAGTAGAACTATTACTTATGTTAGCGGATAGAAAAGATCATATAGAAAGAGTCATAATGCCAAATCTTAAGAAAGGACTTTGTGTTGTATCAGATAGATTCATGGATTCAAGCATTGCATATCAAGGAGGGGGAAGGGAATTGAATATAAAATCAATCAAATTAATGACTAAAGAACTTAATTTTCCTAAACCTAATTTAACTATCTTATTTGATTTACCCGTTGAAATTTCTTTAGAAAGAGCAAAAAAAAGAGGTAACCTTGATAGATTTGAACAAGAAGATCTAGATTTTCATAATAGGATAAGAGAGACTTATCTCAAGCTTGCTAATGAAGAACCGCATAGAATAAAAGTTGTAGATAGCTCAAAAACCTTTGATGAGGTTCAAGATAAAATAATAGGCATTTTAGAAGATTTCAATGAAAGAATTTAATGATTCAATAAACTGGTTTAATGAACAAAAAGAATTTTTATGTACTTCATATAACCATCATTCCTATATCTTTGAGGGCAGGGAGGGTATAGGAAAAAAAAGTTTTGCTTTAGATTTTGCTAAATCTCTACTCTGTCTTTCTTCTACTAAAAATAAATCTTGTAACGACTGTAAGGCTTGTTATTTTTTTGACGAACAAACCCACCCTGACTTTTATCAAATAAACTTAGAAAAGGATAAAACTCAAATCTCAATTAATCAAATTAGGTCTATTCAGCAACCTTTATATGAATCACCTTTTTTAGGTGGAAATAAAGTATTTTTGATTCACCCATTACAGGCTTTAAATAAAGAAGCATTCAATACTATATTAAAAAATTTAGAGGAGCCTCCAAAGAATAGCTATTTTTTATTAATAACAGATGCTTACCACTCTATTCCTCTGACTATTAAAAGCAGAAGTATTAAGATTAATTTAAATAATCCTCATAAGGATGAGGTTAAAAAATGGCTTAAATCTAAAGGCGTAAAGGAAAATATAGACATGTGTATAAATTTTGCAAAGCAAAGACCAATGATTGCCTTAAAACTATCGACATTAGATATTAAGAATATAAGATCTGATTTTATTAGAGATATATCTATTTTAATTAAAACTGGAAAAAATATTTTAGAGATAAGTGAAAGTTGGATTAAAAATGAAGAGGAATTTTTGATAAAAATTGAATGGATGTCAGATCTATTAATGGATAGCTTGAGGCATAAGTTTTTTTCTGGACTAGATTTAACCTGTGATGATACTGATGCAATTAGCAAGTACCTATCTCAACAAAATAATTCAGAAGATTTTTTTTATTTATTAACTAAAACTAACATGTTTTGGACTTTATTCAGCAGTAATAATAATCTAAGAGTTGATTATCATTTACAAGATCTATTTGTTGAGTGGAATGAAAGAGTAGGGCTAAGACCTTAAAAAATTTAGGATTATTTCATTTACTTCCTTAGGTTTTTCGAGATGAAGAAAATGTCCACAACCTTCTAAAATTTCTATGTTCAAATCATTAAAATAAGATTCCATACCTTCACTAAGATCACTACCAATACAGCCATCATTGATTCCATGTAAGTAAAGCGTGGGAGTTTTAATCTTTTCAGTATTTATTTTTTCTGCTAGTTTATTTAAACGCTCTAACTGAAGAGATTCTTGAAATGTATACCTATAGTAAGCTAAGGACTTGGCTAGAACGTTTTTTTCAGACAATACCTCTATAGCTCTTCTGCTGTATTCTTGGTAACTTGGCCAATTCGGTGACCAGTCCTCCCATAATCTGTTTATAAAATTATAGTTGTCATTAGCTACAGCTAAATCAGCTATAGGTAATTGAAAAAAGAACATATACCAAGATTTCCTCTGTTGGTTTCCATTCGAAAGGAATGAAGCCCCAACACTGATCCCATGAGGAACTGAGACTGTAATCATCTTTTTTAAAATATCAGGTCTAAGCCCTGCTATTCCATAAGAAATACTGGCACCCCAGTCGTGCCCAAACAGATTAACTTTTTCTTTTGTTAAAGATTGAATAAATTCAATCATTTCTTCGGATATTCTTATTGATTGATAAGAATCAAGCTCTATATCATCTTTATGATAGCCTGGTAGATATGGGGCTATTACCATGTATCCTTTTGAAGAAAAGTATTCCATTTGATGTTTAAAATTATGTGGACAGTCTGGGAAGCCATGTAAAAGAATTAATGGCTCTCCTTCACCAGAATAAAAATAATTTGTATTATTTAATTTAGATAAGTTCATTATCTTTTCCTGATAGATTTAAGAATAACTTGTACATATAAATAGTAGTGTATAAAGAATAAATTAAAACAAAGAAATAAACTAATATCATAAAAAGATGTATATTTTGTTCCACTAAAGAAGAGAAGAATAAAATAATAGTAACTAAAATTGTTAGTCCTGGCAGTGTTATTGCCCATAGATATCCTATGACTTCCCAACCCTTTTCATTAGTAAGGCCATAAGCCATAGATAATGATTCAAGAACACCTTTATTATCAGAAATCACATAAAATTGAGAAAACATAAGTCTGCCGTATAAATATATGGCTGGGATTATAAAAAGTAAGAATCCAAAAAAAACAGCTATACCTACACATATGGCTACAACAAATAATCTTGGAAGGTAATATAAAGCTTGAAAATAATAATTAATTAAAGATTTTGAATTTCCTTTATGTATATCAACAGTAACCAGTATAAATAAGCCCGCTGTATAAACGTTTATAAGCGCATTTAAGATTTGCTGGATAGATTGAGTAGAAGAGTATGGAGTACCTGTAACCGAACCAGGTAGCTCAAAAAAGAAAAAGTAAATTAAAACATAAGAAATGAATGGAACTGAGCTTATAAGGAGTAGTTTATTAAAATTTTTTTTGAATAAATCATTCGTAAAAAGAAATGCATCAAGTATCATAAGAAAGTCCTAATACAAGGATTGTAACAAAAAAAGATTATTAACTATGATAGAAATTTGGTCGAAACCTAACTGCATATTTTGTGATAAAGCAGAGAAACTTTGTCAACTTAAAGATCTTCAATATAAGAAATATATGTTAGATGTTGATTATTCTCGAGAAGATCTCTTAGATAAATTTCCAGAAGCAAGAACTTTCCCTCAAATTACTCAAGATGGCAACTATATCGGTGGATATACTGAATTAGAGAAACACTTAACATAACTAGTGAATACATTTACACAAGTTCTTGAATTTCTTACTTATTATTTAGTAGATCATTACTGGTTTCCTGCCTTTTTAATAGGATCAGGTATTTTCTTTACTATCTACCTAGGATTCCCACAAATTAAGTATTTTGCTCATGGCTGGAGAATTTTATCTGGTAAATACGTAAGACCTGGTACTGAAGGTGAAACTACGCCTTTTCAGGCATTAACAACAGCTCTTTCAGGAACCATTGGAACAGGCAATATTGGTGGAGTAGCTTTGGCTATTTTTCTAGGAGGCCCAGCTGCAATATTTTGGATGTGGGTAGTAGCTTTTGTCGGTATGACCACTAAGTTTGTAGAAGTTACTTTGGCCCATAAATATAGAGAAAAACTAGCTGATGGATCAATAGCTGGCGGACCGATGTTCTATATAGAAAATGGTCTTAATATGAAGTGGTTGGCAGTTATTTTCTCTGTATGCCTTTTAATGATGTGTATCGGCACAGGAAATATGCCTCAAATTAACAATATTGCCTTAGTTATGAACGATACTTTTGATATACCTAAGTGGATAACAGGCTTAGTTTTGGCTATTTTGCTATGGATGGTAATAATAGGTGGCATAAAGAGGATTGCCCAGATTGCTTCTAAATTAGTCCCTTTTATGGCCTTTTGGTACATACTTGGGGCGCTGGCAGTAATAATAGGTAATTATGAAAATATTATCCCTTCCTTGAAATTAATTTTTGTTCATGTATTTTCTCCCGCAGCAGCTGTAGGGGGTTTTCTTGGTGCTAGTGTTGCTGCAGCTCTAACAAGAGGAGTAAATAGAGGTTTATATTCCAATGAGGCAGGACAGGGCTCAGCTCCAATCGCTCATGCAACTTCAAAAACAGAAAATCCAATAGAGGAGGGCATGGTTTCAATTCTTGAACCTTTCATTGACACTATTGTTGTTTGTACCTTGACCGGATTAGTTATATTAGCTTCAGGCGTTTGGAATCAAAAATTTGAAAATGAATTTGAAGCAAGTGCAATGGATTATCTAAAAGGTAGCTATTCCGAAGAAAGTTCTGAAAAAGATTTGATTACTCTGCGAAATTATTATTATGAAAGAAATAAAAATATTGAATTCACTGGGGAATTAAATGTTTCGGAAGGAGTGCTAACTTCCGAAGATATAACTTTAATGCACAATCGTTCCTTTGCAGAAGAAACAACTTATAAAGATAGAGAAACTAATCAAAGTTTCTCGGGTGTTATAGCAGTAAAAGAAGGAAAAATTATCAATCCAGGTGATTTTATTATTGAAGGGAAGTCTCTCTTAAGATCTGCTGATTTAACAGGTAAAGCCTTTACTAAAAGTGTTTTTGGTGATTATGGTCAGTATATCGTTGCTTTCGGTCTTTTATTATTTGCCTTTTCTACTGTTATTGCTTGGTCTTATTATGGAGATCGTGCTACAGCACATCTATTTGGAGAAGGTTGGATACTTTATTACAGAATTGTGTATGTTGGTGCCTTCTTTATAGCGGCAGTAGTAGATACAAAGATAATTTGGGATATAGCTACTGTTATAGGCCCCATAGCTACTATTCCTAATCTAATAGCCTTAATTCTTTTGAGAAAAGAAATAAAGAAAATAGATAAGGAGTATGACGTGGTTAAAAGCCCTCACAATTAAAAAACAAAGTCATTTTTATTAGATCTAATTTTAAAAAGGGGTCTTTCAGTCATTGTTTTATATAAAATAAATAAATACAAGGAAGTTTTATATATCTCAATTAAACCTATATATATGGGCTGAATTCATATCCTATACAACATAAGGTATATAAAGGTTCGTATAATATATATTATGTTAAATTAAGGAATAGACCAAATAAGACCACAACCCTTCTTTGCGCATTTATCTGCTAATGTAGATATAACTGTGGTATTTAGCTGTAAAGATATTTCATGTTCGAAGACAGTTTCTTTTGTTTGGCCAGTAATTCCAATAATTTTACAGTTAGTTTGCGGTTTGTATAATTGAATAAAATCATTGTATGAAACTAAATCCCTTGAATTATTTTTTGAATATAGTTTAGAAGCTTGTGCAAAAATCTTAATGAAATAATTTTTGTTATGAGTATCTACATTATTAAAAAAGATTATTTTGTTATTACATTCAGGCGTATGTGATTTAACTATTAAGTCCTGAATATTTGTATATGGTATCTGACTTCTAGGTCCATAAAAAAATAATACAGAGAGCATACAGACCAAAACTATTAAAATCTTATTAAAATGGCTGTTATTACTACTCTTATGAACTAATATCAGGTAAATAACTATAATAGGAACAAAGGGCATAAAATACCTAGCTTGATATATTGGAATAGCAATAATTGAATAAATAAAGATAATAGTTAATGAAATGATAGAAGGTAATATTAATTTGCTTTCCTTAATCAAGTATTTAAATGAAACCTTAATTTCTGAAATTAATACCATTAAAGAGAATATAAAAATAGGAATTATAAAACCGCCTGTATTTAATATATGTGACAAGGACAATTGAAGGTGTAAATCATCAATAGCTCTATTAGAATAAAAGTAAACTAATGCTATAGGAATAAAACTACCTGAAAACAATAGAATCCTATTCCTACTTTCTTCTGAAAAAAATAAAACAAAGTAACTTGTTACAACTAAAAGTCCGCAAAAAGGGTGTATAAGCGAAAGAAGACTTCCCACAATTAGTAAAGAGTATATCTGCCCTACTCCTTTCTTTTTTTCTTCTAAGTAAAGAAAATATAAAACAGAAAAAGCTGTTGAGAGAGATAATATTAATCCGCTAGATTTGAGTTCAAAGAATATTCTTATAAAGAACTCACTGCTAATTAGTAGGCTTAAAAAGACGACCATATTGTCAAAGCCGATTTTTCTTCTTAAGAGGTGGGCTGAAAAGATAATAATTATTAAATTAAGTAAGTTAATCCAAACTAGTTTAGTAGGATCTGAGACATTGAATAATTCTGAAAAGAACTTAAAGAATATTATGCTAAATGGAAAGTTAGGGTCATTTAGATATCCAGGGTTAAATAAATCTATATAGCTAGAGTTGATGTAATGAACTAGCCAAAGTTCATCTCCCCATAAGGAGAGTTCATTTAAACTTACTATGTATAAAGAACATGAGAAAAGTAATAGGACAAATAAGCAATAGTAAAGAAAAGAAGTTATTGGCAAATTAAATATTTTCATCTATTCAGAATATATTTATTTATATTATGGATGATTCTTGCTTAAATCACCCAAGTTTTCGTATTTTTTAAAAATAGAATTCGTATGAAACCCCTTGAAGGACTAAAAATTTTGGACCTGACACACATGCTAGCTGGTCCTTATGCAGGCATGGTTATGGCTGATTTAGGAGCTGAAGTAATAAAAGTTGAACCTTTAGGTACAGGAGAGATGACAAGAAGCTTGCTATCTGCTGATCCTAATTACTCTTTTAAAGGTTTTGGAGCATATTTCTTAACTTTAAATAGGAATAAAAAAAGCGTAACAGTTGATCTAAAGAATCCTAAAGGATTAAAAGTATTTTATGATTTAGTAAAAGCTGCAGATGTTGTATTAAATAATTTTAGTGCGGGCGTAGTTGATAAGTTAAAAATAGATTATAAGAGTTTAAGTAAAATTAATTCAAATATCATTACCTGTTCAATCACTGGTTTTGGAGAAACTGGAGAACACTCTAATAGACCTGCATATGATCAAATAGTCCAAGCTTATAGTGGAGGAATGTCTATAACTGGACCAAATTCATCGACTCCTACTAGAGCAGGTATTCCTATAGGAGACTTAGGGTCTGGTCTGTTTGCAGTAATTGGAATTCTTTCAGCTCTAATTTCGCGTGGTAAAACCGGAAAAGGACAACACTTAGACCTTTCTCTGCTAGATGTACAAATATCTCTTTTAACATATATGGCCACTATGCAGACATTGTCTGGTATAGATCCAGAACCTATCGGAAATGCTCATTTTGTTCATGTTCCCTATAATAGCTTTACAACAAAAGATGGATTTGTAGTTATTGCTGTTATAACTGATGCTTTCTGGGAAGAATTATTAAATATTGTTGATTTAGATTGTTTAAGAAAAAAAGAATTTAAAAGCTCCACTGGTAGACTAAAAGGTCAGAACTTTATTGAATCAGAATTAAACAAGAAGCTTTCAACAAAAAATTCAGACTACTGGATTAATGCTTTGAATTCAGCAAAAGTTCCTTGTGCACCAATAAACTCTTTTAGCAGAGCACTATCAGATGAACAAGTAATACATAGAAATATGATTGTTGAAGTTGAGCATCCTGATGGAGGTATAGTAAGAATGCCTGGCAATCCCATTAAACTTTCTGATGCCGATAAAGATTCTTTTTCTTCCCCTCCTCATTTAGGAGCACATACTGAAGAGACTCTTAAAGAATGGTGTAATTATTCTAAGAAGCAGATAGAAGAATTAATTAAAGGCAAGATCATTGCTAATTAATGTAATATGATTCTATCAATTAAAAAACTTGAGAAAGCTATGATAGCTATAATTAGAAATAGAGAAAAAAGGAGTTTCCAGAATTTAAATTGTTTTTCTTTCATATTCAAGTTTTGATTAATTAAAGTTACTAAGGCAAAATCTATTATATATGGCAAAGCAAGACTTAATTGAAATGGAAGGTGAAGTAATTGAAACTCTTCCTAATACTACTTTTAGAGTTAAATTAGAAAATGAACATATAGTTACAGCCCATATCTCAGGTAGGATGAGAAAGAATTATATTAGGATTCTTACAGGAGATAAGGTTAAGGTTGAAATTACTCCTTATGATCTTTCAAAGGGAAGAATAATTTTTAGAGAAAGATAGATTAAGTTACTTTATTAGTTTTCTTTATTGGCTTAAAGCTTAAACTGAGACTATCATTCTTCAAATCAACCAGGACTATACCTCCTTTCGCCTGAAGTTCACCAAACAAAATTTCATCAGCTAATGGTTTTTTAATATTTTCTTGGATTACTCTTTGCATAGGTCTTGCTCCCATGGTTTTATCGTAACCTTTTATAGCTATCCATTCTCTAGCTTCATCAGATACTTCTAATTGAACTTTCTTGTCATCTAATTGAGCTTGGAGTTCAACAAGAAATTTATCAACTATTGTTTTAATTACCTTAATATCTAAAGGATTAAATGAAATTATTGCATCTAGTCTATTTCTAAATTCAGGTGAAAATGTTTTTTTTATGATCTCTAAACCATCTTTAGTATGATCTTGGGTTTGAAATCCCATTGAAGCTCTACTCATATCCTGTGCACCTGCATTGGAAGTCATTATGAGTACTACATTCCTGAAGTCCGCTTTACGTCCATTATTATCAGTTAGAGTTCCATGATCCATAACTTGTAAAAGAATATTAAAAACTTCTGGGTGTGCCTTTTCAATTTCATCCAGCAATATTATTGAATGGGGATGCTTAGAGACTGACTCTGTTAATAAGCCACCTTGATCATAACCCACATAACCTGGAGGTGCACCAATTAGTCTTGATACAGTATGTCTTTCCATATATTCCGACATATCAAATCTAATAAACTCTACTCCTAATATTAATGCTAACTGCTTAGATACTTCAGTTTTTCCTACTCCCGTAGGGCCCGAGAAAAGAAAAGAGCCTACTGGTTTTTCTACAATACCTAGCCCTGCCCTCGATAATTTAATAGAAGAAGCTAGATTTTCTATTGCTTCATCTTGACCAAAAATTACTCTTTTTAGATTTTCTTCAAGCTTTCCTAAAGAAACTTTATCAGATGATGAAACTGTTTTTTCAGGTACTCTTGCAATTGAAGCTACTATCTTTTCAACATCTATATCAGAAATAGTTTTCTTTCTTTTTGATTTTGGTAAGAGTTTTTGTCTTGCTCCTGCTTCATCAACAACATCTATAGCCTTATCTGGAAGAAATCTATCATTAATATATTTTGAAGATAGTTCTGCAGCAGCTTTAAGAGAAGATTCCGTATATTTAATTTCGTGATGATCTTCAAATCTTGACTTTAAACCTTTAAGAATTTTTATAGTCTCATCTGTACTCGGTTCTAATACCTCTATCTTTTGAAAACGTCTTGATAGCGCTCTATCTTTTTCAAAAATTCCTCTAAATTCTTTAAAAGTTGTTGAGCCTATAAATCTTAGTTCATTTTTAGCTAAAGCAGGTTTTAAGAGATTAGAAGCATCCATAACACCACCTGAGGTAGCACCTGCCCCTATGATTGTATGAATTTCATCAATAAAAAGAATTGAATTTTCTGTTTCTCCAAGTTCTTTTAGTACTAACTTAAGCCTTTTTTCAAAGTCACCTCTGTATTTCGTTCCTGCCAATAAAGACCCCATGTCCAAAGAATATATTGTGCTAGTTGAAATAATCTCAGGAACTTTATTTTCAACTATTAATTTAGCTATACCTTCAGCTATGGCTGTCTTCCCTACTCCAGATTCACCTACAAGTAATGGATTATTTTTATTTCTTCTTGCTAGAATTTGTATAACCCTTTCTACTTCACTTTTTCTTCCTATTAAAGGATCAATCTTATCTTCAGTAGCTTCTTTATTAAGGTTTAGTGTAAAAGACTCCAAAGCTGAACTGCTTTCATTAGTAAATTTTTCAGTAGAATTCACTTTTTTTTCTTCTAATGTCTCTTCTTCTTCATCTCCATGACTTATAAAGCTCACAATATCCAATCTGGTTATTCCCTCTTGATTAAGAAGATAAACACTATGACTTTCTTTTTCGCTGAATATAGCTACTAATAAATTAGCTCCATTTACTTCTTTTTTTCCTGAAGATTGGACATGGAAAACAGCTCTTTGGAGTACTCTTTGAAATCCCAAAGTAGGTTGAATTTCCTTATCTTCTTCTTCCTCAATTGTAGGAGTTGTTTTAGAAATAAAAGATTCTAAATTAGATTGAAGTGATTCGATATTTGCCCCACAAGAATTCAAGACCTTAAGTGCTTTTGTGTTCTCTAATAGAGAAAGGAACAAATGCTCAACAGTTACAAATTCATGTTGTTTCTTATGTGCTAATTTAAATGCGTTATTTAAATTTTTTTCTAATTCTTCATCTAACATTAATCTTCATCTACTGGTTCAATTTCACTTATAAGAGGATGTTCATTTTCTCTAGCAAAATTATTTACTTGAGATGACTTTGTTTCAGCAACCTCTTTTGTAAATATACCGCAAACACCCCTACCTTGGGTATGCACCGCTAGCATAATTTGAGTTGCTTTGTCTCTATCGTATCCAAAAAAACTTTGAAGAACATAAACGACAAACTCCATAGGAGTATAGTCGTCGTTAAAAATTAAAACTCTATAAAGAGGGGGCTTCTTTAATTTAGGCTTTTCAGCCAAGGATACGGTTGAAGTATCTTGATCTTCTTGATCTTCTATATTCAAAACAATTTTAGATAAAACATCCTGAATAAACATTAGTCCATATTGTCAATAATTGCTTCAGCAAACTCTGAACACTTTACTAAACTAGCACCGCTCATAAGTCTTTCGAAATCATAAGTGACTGTTTTATTTTTGATAGTATCAGAAAGACCTTTTACAACTAGATCTGCAGCCTCTGTCCAACCCATATATCTTAACATCATCTCTGCTGAGAGAATTAAGGAACCAGGATTTACTTTATCTAAGCCTGTATATTTAGGAGCTGTTCCATGGGTAGCTTCAAACAAGGCAACTTTATCTCCTAAATTTGCTCCAGGAGCAATTCCAATGCCGCCTACTTCTGCTGCTAGTGCATCTGATATATAGTCTCCATTTAAATTAAGTGTAGCTATAACATCATACTCATCCGGTCTTGTTAATATTTGTTGCAGAAAAGCATCAGCTATAACGTCTTTAATAATTATTTCTTTTTTTGTTATTGGATTTATCAACGAATGCCATGGACCTCCATCTATTTCTTTTGCCTCATATTTCTCTGCTGCTAACTGATAACCCCAATCTTTAAAGGATCCTTCCGTAAATTTCATTATGTTTCCTTTATGCACGAGAGTTACAGAACTTCTATCATTTGAAATTGCATAATTAATTGCTCTATCTACTAGTCTTTGGGTTCCTTGTTTTGATACAGGCTTGATTCCAATACCACATTCTTCATCAAACCTTATTTTTGTTACACCCATCTCTTTTGTTAGAAAGTTAACTACTTTTATTGCTTCATCTGAACCTGCTTCCCACTCAATGCCGGCATAAATATCTTCTGAGTTTTCTCTAAAAATAACCATGTCTGTCTTTTCTGGACTAACTACAGGACTAGGTACGCCCTCAAAATATCTAATTGGTCTTTGGCATACATATAGATCTAGCTCTTGTCTTAGGGCAACATTAAGAGATCTAATTCCTCCGCCAACTGGAGTAGTTAAAGGTCCTTTTATACCTACAAGGAAAGTTTCTAATGCAGTTAAGGTTTCTGTAGGTAACCAATTTCCATCTCCATATACTTCTACTGATTTCTCACCACAAAAAATTTCCATCCATGAAATTTTCTTTTTATCTTTATAGGCCTTTGATACTGAACTATCTACAACATTTATCATTGCTGGAGTTATGTCTGAACCTATACCGTCACCTTCAATAAAAGGAATAATGGGGTTGTTAGGTATTACTAGTTCATTAGAAGAATTAAAGTTAATTTTTTCACCTTCCTCTGGTACCACGATATGCTTAAAATCCATAAATAATTACTTAATTTTTGTTAGTGGGAGCGGAATTATATAGCATATGGCTTATAAAATTAATTTTCTAGCAAAAAATGGAAAAAGGAAGCGTTTTATTAGGTTTATCTGGAGGTGTAGATTCTTCAGTAGCTGCCTTATTATTAAAAAAACAAGGATACGAGGTAGAGGCTTTATTTATGAGAAATTGGGAAGATGATGACGGTTCTCCTTATTGCAGCATCAAAGAAGATTTTATGGATGCTGTTTTCGTATCAAACCAATTAGACATTAAATTAACAGAAAAGAATTTTTCCAAAGACTATAGAAATAAAGTCTTTAAATATTTCCTTAAAGAGCTAAATGAAGGTCGTACCCCTAATCCTGATATTTTATGCAATAAAGAAATTAAATTTAATAGTTTCTATGAGTATGCAATGAATAGAGGTTTTGATTTTATATCAACTGGACATTATGTTCGTAACACACATGAAAAAGGGAAAGTTTACCTAAAAAAAGGAAGTGATTACCTTAAAGATCAAAGTTACTTCTTACATTCAATTAGTAATGAATCTATCTCTAAATCATTATTTCCTCTCGGTATAATTACAAAAAAAGAAGTAAGAGATATAGCAAGAAAAGAAAAATTAATAACAAGTAATAAAAAGGACAGTACAGGTATTTGTTTTATAGGAGAAAGACCTTTCCCTGATTTTTTAGAGAGGTATATTCCAAAAAATCCAGGACCTATATTTGATGAAAATTTAAAAGAAATCGGCAAACATGTTGGTCTCCCTTTTTATACCCTTGGACAAAGGCAAGGCTTGGGTATAGGGGGAATTAAAAATAGTAAAAATACGCCCTGGTATGTAGTAAATAAAGATTTAAAAAATAATAGTCTGACGGTAGTTCAGGGAAATGACCACCCATTATTAATGTCTAAAAAGTTAACTGCAAAAAATCTAAGTCTAATCAATCCTTTAAACGAGAAAGAGTTCTTTTGTAAAACAAAAATTAGATACAGACAAGAAGATCAGGACTGCTTTATTAAAATTTTAGGCAATAATATAGAAGTAAATTTTAGTGAGCCGCAAAGAGCTATTACACCAGGACAATCAATAGTGCTTTATGATGAAGATGTGTGCTTAGGGGGGGCTGAAATAAGTAGCATCTCTTACGGTGATTTATAAACCTTTCCTCCTTTCATCACAAAGTCTACTTCTTCTAAAACACTAATATCTTCAATTGGGTTACCACTAACAGCTATGATGTCTGCTTTTTTTCCTTTGGTTATAGTGCCTATAACATCTTGTAGACCCAAGAGTTTTGAAGCTTCTAGTGTTGCTGATTGAATTGCTTTTATAGGAGGCATACCAGCTTCAACCATATGTCTAAATTCTTCAGCATTTTTACCATGTTCAGAAACTCCTGTATCTGTTCCATATGCTATTTTCACACCAGCCTGATAGGCTTTAGCAAATGTTCCTTTTATTTTTGGACCTATTTCAGCAGCTTTAGGTCTTACTAGTTCTGGAAAAAAATCAGGTTCTTGCGCTTTTTCTGCTACCCATAATCCTGCAATAATAGTAGGCACATAATAGGTACCCTTTTCTCTCATCAGCTTCATAGCCTCTGAATCCATTAAAGTTCCATGTTCTATTGAGTGAACGCCTGCCCTAACTGCTCTCTTTATTCCTTCAGCTCCGTGCGCGTGAGCAGCAACTTTAAAACCATAGTCTTTAGCAATAGTTACTATCCTTTCTATTTCTTCTTGAGTAAATTGAGGGTTCTCACCGCTTTTTGCATTACTTAGAACTCCACCAGTAGCTGTGATTTTTATTAAATCAGCTCCCTCTTTGTAACGATGCCTAACTGCTTTCGAGGCGTCATCTAGGCTATTAACAATGCCGTGTTGTGGCCCAGGATCTGATGTCAGCGATTTATTTAAAGAATTAGTAGAATCACCATGACCTCCTGATGAGGCTATAGTTGTACCAGATGAAAATATTCTAGGTCCTGATACTATCCCTTTTGAAATTGCATTTCTTAAACTAATGCTAACTCCATCAGTGTCTCCTAAATTTCTAACTGTAGTAAATCCCGCTAGTAGAGTTTTTTCAGCATTCCTTACTGCTCTTATGGCGTAGTCAGAAGAATTTAATGTAATTTTTTCTTGGTATGAATTTTTACTGTATTCAGAAGAGAGATGAACGTGCATGTCCATTAATCCAGGTAAAACGGTATATCCACTAAGGTCTATATATTCATCATCGGATTGAGGTGTTATGTATCCAACTTGCACAGAAGATATTTCATCACCTTCT
>MDSY01089937.1_pt1 | contig 22153 bp, 17 predicted proteins | sample 811131 | NCBI WGS metagenome assembly MDSY01 (sample SAMN05326643, study PRJNA326480) | marine metagenome | isolation source: seawater | place: Atlantic Ocean: South West | collected 2010 | reverse complement strand
CGGGGTTTCTTCGTACGTGATGTCCGAATGCCAATAGGCCCCGCCGTTGTTGATGGGCTGCGCCCCGCCACGGCCGCGGTTCGACAGAACCAACAGGTCGGGGTACTGGGGATGCAGGATTTCTTTCACCGAGTGGCGACGCAGGTCGCCGAAGCGGTTGGTGTAGGCCAACTGCTTTTCCGGTTCCAGGTCCTGCCCCCGCACGACAAGCACGGGATAGGCCATCCAGGCTTGATGCAGGCCCTGGACGGTCAAGTCGTCCAGGTCCTGGTTCAGGTCAAGGCCCACGACTTCCGCGGCAAGCGGATTGTCGAGGGGTTTGACCGGGATTTGGATAGTCATAGTCACGGAAGTCTTCTCCAAGATTACCGTTGCATCCCCCAACGGGAGACGGTCTTCAGTTCGATGTTACGGAACACAACGTTCTCCACGGTGATACCGATCAGGATCACCATGAACAAGCCGGCGAAGACACCTTCGGTCTCGATGTTCTGAGAGGATTCGAAGATGTACCAGCCGAGCCCGCCGCCGCCCGACGAAGCGCCGAACACAAGTTCGGCCCCGATCAGGGTGCGCCAGGCAAAGGCCCAGCCGACCTTCATCCCCGCCATGATCGACGGCAGGGCCGCCGGGACAAGGATCTTGGTCACGAAGGGAACGCCCCGCAGGCCATAGTTCTCGCCGATCATGCGCAGCGTGTTGGACACGTTCTTGAAGCCCGAGTGGGTGTTCAAGGCGACGGCCCAAAGGACGGAGTGCACGAGAACGAAGATCAGGCTTGCAGTGCCCAGCCCGAACCACAGCATGGCCAGCGGCAGCATGGCGATGGCGGGGAGCGGGTTGAACATGGCGGTCGCCATGGCGATGAAGTCGCCGCCGAGACGGCTGGAGGTTCCCCAAAGAACCAATCCGGCGGCGATCACCATGCCGGTGACATAGCCGTAGATCAGAACCTTGACCGAGAACCAGACTTTCCAGATCAGATCGCCGTGGAGCAAGTCGTGGGTCAGCTTTTCCAACGAGAACGTGAAGGACGGGAACATCAGGGGTTCCACGTTCAAGAGCACGGTGTAGGCCTGCCAGATCACGACCAGGCTCAGCAAGATCGTGGCCTTGCGCACGCCGTTGATGTTCCAGATCTTCTCGACAATCGACAGCTTGCGGGCGATGTCGCCCGTATGGGCGTCGGCAATATTCTCGTTGATGAATTCCGGCCGGATGACCGGTTCGGGAAGTGCTTTGCTCATGCTCATGACGACTGCATCCCCCATCTGCGAATGGTCCGTGCCTCGATCGTGGTGAAGATCAGGCTTTCGACGATCACGCCCACCAAGATCACGGTGAACAAGCCGGCGAAGACATACGGGATCTGCATGTCCATCTGGTTGGCGAACACGAACCAGCCAAGGCCGCCCGATTGTTCGCCCGAGGTATCGGCGATGGCGCCGCCGAACACCAGTTCAGCCGCGATCAGGGTCCGCCAGGCATAGGCCCAACCGACCTTCAGCCCCAACAGGATCTGCGGGAAGGCGGCGGGGATCAGCAGCTTGGCGACGTACATCACGCCACGCAGGCCGTAATTGCGCCCGACCATGCGCTGGGTATCCGAAACACCCATGAAGCCCGTATGGGCGTTCAGGGCGACCGGCCAGATCACGGAATGCAACAGGACGAACACGACCGACGCCGACCCCAGGCCGAACCACAGCAACGCCAGCGGCAACAACGCGATGGCGGGCAGGGGGTTCAACATGGCGGTAAGCGTGCTGAGAATGTCGCTGCCGAACCGGGTCATGATCGCAACGGTGGTCAACAACGTCGCGATGACCAAGCCGATGGCGTAGCCGGTGATCAGCACCGACATCGAGTTCTTGATCATGATCAGCAATTGATCGTGAACCACGGAGTCGTACAACGCCGCGACGGTGTCGGAGAACCGGGGAAGGATCAGGCCCGAGACCCCGGATAGCCGGGTATACAATTCCCAGGCCACCATCAGGACGACCAGGATGGTCAGCTTCCGCACGCCATCCAGGTTCGAGACCTTTTCCCATAGGGTGAGTTTGCGGGCGACGTCGGCATTCGACGCCGTCGCAAGGTCATCCGCCTCGAATTCGGGGCGGACAACTGTTTGCGGGAGAGTGCTGCTCATTTCTGATCGGCCTCTGCCGCCGCCAATTCGTCCTCGAGAATGCGGTCCGCGAACAACATGTCGTGAATCTTGTTCTTCAGCGCGCCGAATTCCGGATCGGCCGTGTTGTCGTGGTTCAGGTGGTGGGCGTTCAGTTCCGCCTTGACCTGGCCCGGATGCGGCGACAGCACGAGAATACGCGAGCCGACGATCAGGGCTTCCTCAATCGAGTGGGTAACGAACAACACCGTGAAGTGCGTGTCTTCCCACAGTTGCAGAAGCTCTTCCTGCATTTGCAGACGCGTCAGCGCGTCCAGGGCCGCGAAGGGTTCATCCATCAGCAGGATGTCCGGTTCCATGGCCATGCCGCGGGCGATCGCCACGCGCTGTTTCATGCCGCCGGACAACATGTGCGGATAGGTGTCTTCGAAGCGGTCGAGCTTCACCTTCTTGATGTAGTGCATGGCGATGTCGTTGGCTTCTTTCTCGCTTTTGCACTTGCCCCCGTTCATCAGGGCGAAGGTGATGTTCTGTTTGACCGTTTTCCATGGGAGAAGCTGGTCGAATTCCTGGAACACCATGACTCGGTCGGGGCCGGGCTCCTTGATGTCCTGGCCTTTCAGCCGCATGTTGCCTTCGACCGGTTTGAGGTAGCCGGCAACCCCTTTCAACAGGGTCGATTTGCCGCAGCCCGACGGGCCCAGCAGAACGAAGCGGTCAGCGGGATAGACCTTGAATCCGACACGGTACGTCGCCGTAATCAGGTGGTCCTTGGTTTTGTACTGAAGCGTAACGCCGTCGACATCCAAGATGGGGTCAACGGCGCTCGCAGCGGACGTAGCGTCCGCCGCGATGAATGCGCCTTGATCCATTCGTCAGCTGCCTTTCTGGTCGTAGTTGTTTTCCCAGTAGTAGTCCTTCCAGCTCGACGGCATGTTCTTGATAGCGCCGATCGAGTGCATGAACTTGGCGAACTCCATGGTCCGGTTGGGCTGCAGCGAATAGTGCATTTCGTCCTTGGACTTGATCATCGCCTGGATGTCTTCCAAGGGCAGTTTGGATTTGGTGAACTTCTTGAACAGTTCAGCCGCCCGATTGGTGTCTTCGTTGATCCAGGCCATGGCCTTGCGATACGACTTCCACACACACTCATAGAGCTTCGGATTGTCGGTCTTGAACTTTTCGGTGTTGTACATGGCGACCGTCGAATGCTCGCCGCCCAACACGTCATAGGACGTCAGAACGGTGTGAACCTTTCCGGTCTTCAGCTCTTGATACGAGGTCGGCAGGGTCGCGAAGTGGCTCTTCACGGCCTGGCCGCCGGCCAGCAGCGCCGCCGCAGCGGACGGATGCTTCATCGAAACGGTGATGTCGTCGAGCTTATAGGCATTGTCTTGGCCCCACTTCTTGGCCGCAGCCATCTGCAGAACAACCGCCTGGATCGAGACCTTCACCGAGGGGGTGGAGATTTTGTGATCCTTGATGTCGACGTAGTCTTCGAGCTTCTTGATGTTCGGATCGTTGGTATTGAGTTTCAACGGCATGGCCGACAGCGTCGTCATGGCCTTGACGTTGATGCGCCCCTTGGTCTTGTCCCACAGTTTAAGCAGCGGACCGACACCGCCCGCGGCGAAGTCGACGTTGTTCGACAGCAGGGCCTGGTTGACCGCGGCGCCGCCCGAGAAGCGGTGCATGGTGACTTTTACGTCACCGAGACCCGCGTCCTTGGCGCAGCTTTCGACCAGTTTCTGTTCGACGACGACGTGCATCGGCAGATACAGCAGGCCGAACTGCTGGGCGAAGCGGACTTCGTTCGCTTCGGCCCAAGCCGGAGCAGTGCTTCCGGCAGTGATGGCCAATGCCATCGCGCCGCAAACGGCCGCGGTGGCGGCCTTACGGGTGAAACTTCTGTCTGTCATGGTTTTTGTCCTCCCAGACTATTTTTGAACTTAAAGGTCCAATACGAGTGATACGGACTGGCACGCGCCGGGCCACGCTGCCCTGGCGAATGAGACGCCCACTGCTTCTGCCTCCACTGTCCTGCTTCACGTCCGGCCTCTTTGCGGGCCTGCGGTGAAATGGTCTTTTTTTATTATTGGATGTTCGTCTTCCGCATCTGAACCAACGTTAGCGAGAAACACGGCATATTCCTATATAGTTTTTCTGATATCGTTGGCCGAGGCCATGGAAACCGGGCGTTTCGCGGACCCAATCACGGGGTGGCGGCAGCTAAAATCGCTGTAATTTGTCCATTAACTTGTTGATATATTAGAAAATAGATCGGGCACGCGGGCGTGTTCTCCCGCCTCGTGGCGCGCCCGTCACCTTCGTTAGAAAACGACCAAAAAATCTGAAATCAGGGGGCGTTCGCGGGCGAATTCGCCTGTCGGAGTCAGACTCCGGCGGGAACAGGCGCCGGGGCGACGTCGACGGCGACTGCGATCTTGTGCTCGCCGCCGCCCAACACCATGCCGTTGATCGGGCTGACGTCGCCGTAGTCGCGGCCCCACGCGACGGTTACGTGCTCATCCGTCGGCATCATGTTGTTGGTGGGGTCCAGGTCGACCCAGCCGAATTCAGGTATCCAGACCGCCAGCCAGGCATGAGACGCATCGGCCCCGACCTTGCGTTCCTGCCCTTCGGGCGGATGGGTCCGCAGATAGCCTGAGACATAGCGCGCGGGCAGGCCCATGGCCCGCAGGCAGGCAATCTGCAAATGGGCGAAGTCCTGGCAGACGCCGCGTTTGTCGGCCAGCACCCGGTCGATCGGGGTCGAAATGTCGGTCACGCCGCCTTCGTATTTGAATTCGGTGTTGATCCGCGCCATCAGGTCCAGCGCCCCGGCCAGGATCGGGCGGCCCGCCGGGAACGACGCCTTGGCATAGGCCTCGGCCTGTCCCGAAACGGTGAACGGGCTTTCATAGATGAATTGACTGGCGTCCAGGCAGACCGGGTCGCTTTGGTTTTCCAGGTAATCGGCGACACCTTCCCAAGGAACGGTATTGGCCGGATCGGGGATGGTCAGCGGGTGGATTTCGACCTGACAGGTCGAGACGATGTTCAGCTTGTGGTGCGGCTCTTCGACCGTCAGATAGGTCGTCGGATTGCCGAAGAAATCGACATCGTTCTTGGAAAGCGTCGGCGCCGGTTCGATCAGCAGGGAATGATGATGCGTCGTCTGCTGGGGACAGGGGCGCGGCGCCAAATGCAACAGGTGCTGGGACAGGGCGACATCCCAGGTATAGGTGATCGTGGTCTGGTGACTGATGTCATAGATCACGGAATTGTCCCACCCCCTGATGTGCTGCGGGTCGGCAGCACATGGCTGAAATACTTACGCGCCAGGTTGTCCGACATTTCCAGGGTCTGGCTGGTGATAGCGTCGAGGAACTGCGCCAATTCCGTCCGCTGCCCGCGCTTGTTCCGCTGTTCCGAGAGTGCCAGAACGTCGGCCAGCCGCAGGCTGCTGTACATCGATTCAACCAAAAATTCCTCGCGTGAGAGGATTGCCGTCTCCTCATCATGGGGGAAATGACGGATGTGTTCGGCCAGGGTCGCGACCTGAAACGCCAGCGACCGGGGATTGGTATCGTCGGTCAGCAACAAATCGACCACCGCGGGCAATTGCACCGTCGACAGGTAGCGGGTCCGGTAGGTCATCGAACTGTCGCCCAATTCCAGCAACAGGTCCAAACGCCCTTCTTCCGCGGGGTTGCCGTCGAACACCAATTCGCGGATCAGCTTGGACGTATGGGTAATGCGGTCGACGCGCCGCCCCGTATCCAGCAGTCGCCAACCCAGCGAGCGCGTCATGTTTTCCATCTGCATGCCGCTGAAGGCCGAAAGCTCTTCCAGGATGTGGTTCAGAAAGGCCAACGCGGCGTTGACGTCCAGGCGAATCATCGATGCCTGTCCGACCGCCTGTTGATGCAGGCTGTTCAGAATACGCCATGAATCGGTGCTGAGGCGTTCGCGCACTAGCGAGGCCGTGCGTTGCAAATTTCCCAGCAAGTTCAACAAGCCGTTGGCGCGGCCGCGATCGAACAGGATGATCGCCAGTTCTCGTTCGACGCCGCGGATGCCCCCGGCGGCGGCCTTATTGGCGGTCCGCCGGTTGAGGTATTCCAGATCGACCAGGATGTTGGTCAGGCGGGTCAGGGTCTGCGGCTCGTCGCCGGCGCCGGCTTCACCCGCGAGGCGCAGGATCATCGCCCGCATCAGGCGCACGGAGCTTTCCGTCCGTTCGGCGTAACGGCCCAGCCAGTACAGGTTGTCAGCGACGCGCGAGGGCAGGTCATTGCCGCTGCGCCGCAAGGTCACCGCCTGATCGGGCGCAGCCAACCGGGTAAAGGTCGAGACCGGCGTGTCCGACAGGACCCAGGTATCTTTCGAGGCATCGCCCTGCTGCATGGTTACGGCCTGGGCGTTGACGCTGTCGGTGGTGCGGGTCAGGCCGCCCGGCATCACGCGGTAGCTGTCGCCGTCGGCGCAAAGATAGACGCGCAGGACCACCGGGCGCGGCACGATGCCTTCCTCGGACCAGCCGGGCGTGGTCGAGAGGGTCAGGGTTTCCTGCCCGAAGTACTGGTAGCCGCGACGGTCCAGCAGGTCCAAGACCTCTTGCCTGCGGTCGCCGATCGCCTGACCGGGCAGCAAGGCCCCTTTGCGGTTCGACAGGATCGATGAGTTGGAGAACGTCGGCCGCAGGGCCAATTCGTCCAGATGTTGGCTGACGTATTCGCGTTCCTGTTCCTGGCCGCACCACCAGGTAGCTAGCGAGGGTATTTTCAAGTCTTCGCCCAGAAGCTCCCGGCACAGACCCGGATAGAAGCTCATCAAGGCTTCGCATTCGACCACGCCGGAGCCGAGCGAATTGGCGATCACGACGTTGCCCGCGCGGGCGGCGGCGACCAGCCCGGCCACGCCCAGCAGCGAGTCGTTTCGCAGTTCCAGCGGATCGCAGAAGTCTGAATCGACGCGGCGCAAGATCAAGTCGACCTGCTTCAGACCGTTCAGGGTCTTCAGATAGACCTTGTTGTCGCGCACGGTCAGGTCCGCGCCCTCGACCAGGGGGAAGCCCAGATAGCGCGCCAGATAGGCATGCTCGAAATAGGTTTCGTTGTGTGGGCCCGGCGTCATCAGCACGGCCAGCGGCTCGTCCTTGCCGGTCAGCGCGATCAGGTTGTCCGACAGGGCCTGGAAAAACCCGGCCAAACGATGAACCTGCGCCGAGCGGAAGATGTCGGGCAGGGTGCGGGCCAGAACGATGCGGTTTTCCAGCGTATACCCGGCGCCGGACGGAGCCTGGGTGCGGTCGCTTAGAACCCACCAGCGCTGGTCGGCGGCGCGGGCCAAGTCGAATGCCAGGAAGTGCAGGTGCACATCGCCGGGTGGTTTAATGCCGTGCATCGGGCGCAGGAACGCCGGGTTGCCGTAGATCAGAGACGACGGCAGCAGGTTCCGCTGAAGCAGATCCTGTTCGCCGTAGATATCGCGGACCACGGCGTTCAACAGCTTGGCCCGCTGGATCAGCCCCGCTTCCAGGGATTTCCATTCTTCCGGCCCGATCAGAAAGGGCAGGGGGTCCATCCGCCAGGGGCGCGTTGACTCGCCGGTTTCGTCGTAGATGTTATAGGTCGTGCCGTTTTCGCGGACGAGGCGCTGCGCCGTGTCCCAGCGTTCGCGCAATTCGGTCTGGCTGAACCTGCCCAGGCTTTCCAGGAAGTAACGCCAATGCGGGCGCACGCCGTGGGTCTGGTCCATCATCTCGTCGTAGACGCCAGAGAACGGGGCATAGCTGTCGGCCAGGAAAAGATCCTGCGACATACCTTTTTTGGCGGAATCCATGCCGCTCACCCGTTGCTCCAAGACCGTGTCGGCCCATTCCCGACGTTGGACGGCGAGGATAAGAGATCGCCCTGCCGTCCGCTAGTGCGTTGTTTGATCAAGCTTAATCTAATCTGATAAGCCGTTTAAGTCGCGTTAATGCACGGTTTTCGCCCGTCGCAGGTCCAGCGTCATCGGGAATTCTCCGCTGGCGGTCCGTTTCGGCGGCTCGGACGGGCCCGGCGTATGGCCGATCTCTTCGAATCGCGCAAGGCGGCGGCTTTCCGCTTCATAGGCATTGACCGGGAAGTGTTCGAAGTTTCGACCACCCGGATGAGCCACGTGATAGGTGCAGCCGGCAACGGCCCGCCCGGTCCAGGTGTCGTACAAATCGAAGGTCAGCGGCGCGTCCACGTCGATTCCGGGATGCAGGGCCGAAGCCGCCTTCCAAGCCTTGAACCGCACGCCCGCGAAATATTCCCCGGCCGTGCCGGTCGACGTCAGCGGGACTTCGTAGCCGTTACAGGCGACGCGGTAACGCTCGCCGGTCAGGCCCGAGATCCGGACCTGCAAACGTTCGACCGAGGAATCGACGAAGCGCACGGTCCCGCCGACCGCTCCTTCCTCGCCCATCACGTGCCAGGGTTCCAGGGCCTGACGGAGTTCGATTTCCGTCTGCTCGTACTGCACGGCGCCGTAACGCGGAAAGCGGAATTCGAAATGGGGCGCGAACCAGGCGGCATCGAACGGATAGCCATGGGCGTTCATGTCGCGGATCACATCCTCGAAATCGGCCCAGACGGCATGAGGCAGCATGAACCGGTCGTGCAACTGCGTTCCCCAGCGGACCAACGGGCCGGAATAGGGCGCGTCCCAGAACCGGGCGATCAGGGCGCGCAACAGCAATTGCTGCGTCAGGCTCATGCGCGCATGGGGCGGCATTTCGAAGGCGCGGAATTCAACCAGGCCCAGGCGGCCCGTGGGGCCGTCGGGAGAATACAGCTTGTCGATGCAGATTTCCGTGCGGTGGGTGTTGCCGGAAACGTCGATCAGCAGATTGCGCAGGATGCGGTCGATCAGCCAGGGCGGGCAGTCGGCCCCTTTGTCCGGCATCTGCGCCAGGGCGATTTCCAATTCGTACAGGCCGTCGTGGCGCGCTTCGTCGACGCGCGGGGCCTGGCTGGTTGGGCCGATAAACATGCCCGAGAACATGTAGGACAGGCTGGGGTGGTGCTGCCAATAAGTGATCAGGCTGCCCAGCAGGTCCGGGCGGCGCAGGAACGGGCTGTCCGCCGCCGTGGCTCCGCCCGCGACCACATGGTTGCCCCCGCCGGTGCCGGTGTGGCGACCGTCGAGCATGAATTTCTCGGTGCCCAGGCGCGATAGGTGCGCCTCTTCATAAAGGGTCTCCGTATGTTCGACCATTTCCCGCCAGCTTGATGCCGGGTGGATATTGATCTCCAGCACGCCGGGGTCCGGGGTGACCTTGATGACGTTGAGGCGCGGATCGTGCGGCGGCTCATAGCCCTCGATATGCACGGGCATGCCCGTCTCCGCGACCGCGTCCTCGATGGCGGCGATCAGGTCCAGGTAGTCTTCCAGAGTTTCCGTCGGCGGCATGAACACGCACAGCCGCCCGTCGCGGGGTTCGACCGTCATCGCCGCGCGGACCCGCCGACCATCGTCGCCCAGCGATTGCGCGGACACGGTCTGGCGGTTGGCGCCGGGATGCTCGCTACCTTGCAGGTAAGGTTGCCGCGCGGCATCGGCCTTGGGCAGGTCGGGGAATTCGGAAAACGGATCGGCGGGGACGACGTAGGGATAATCGATGGCCGCGATATGGGGCAGGGATGCCAGCGGCAGGCGGAAGCCGACCGGCGAGTCGCCGGGGATCAGGACCAGCCGGTTCGTTCGCATCGACCAAGGCTCGGACACCCAACGGCGCGACCCGTCCTTGGAATTCCAACGCTGCACCGGCAGGACATAGCCCGTCGGCGTGGACAAGCCCTTGGAAAACACCCGCGCCAGGCGCTCGCGTTCCAGCGGGTCGTCCAGCTTGGAATCGTCCAGGGTCACGTTGTCCGGCAGGCGGCGTTCCTTTTCCATGAAATGCCAGGGATCTTCGAACGCCGGGGTCGCGGCCTCGGGTGCGACGCCCAGGCGCTCGGCGATGCCCTGGGCAAAGGTCTCGGCGGCCTTGATGTCCGGCTTATGGTCTTCGGTCTCGCGGGCGAAGGCTTCCTGATCTTTCCAGATCGGCTCGCCGTCCTTACGCCAATACAACGCAAAGGCCCAACGCGGCAGTTGCTCGCCCGGATACCATTTGCCCTGGCCGTAGTGGAGCAGGCCGTTGGGCGCGTATTTGTCGCGCAGACGGCGGATCAGATCGTCGGCCAAGGGGCGTTTGGTTTTGCCGACGGCGGCGGTGTTCCATTCTTCGGCATCGACGTGATCGACGGAGACGAAGGTCGGCTCCCCGCCCAGGGTCAGGCGCACGTCCTGATCGGCCAGTTGTTTATCGATCTCGTCGCCCAGGCGGTCGATGGTCTGCCACTGTTCTTCTGTATAGGGCTTGGTCACGCGCGGCGTTTCGGCGATGCGGGTGATCAGCATGTCGAAATCGAATTCGACATTGGCCTGTCCGATGGCGCCGCTGATCGGCGCGGCGCTGCTCGGGCGCGGCGTCGCGGCCAGGGGAATGTGCCCTTCGCCCGCCAACAGGCCCGACGTGGGGTCCAGGCCGATCCAGCCGGCGCCCGGCAGGTAAACCTCGGTCCAGGCATGCAGGTCGGTGAAATCTTCTTCCGCGCCGGACGGGCCGTCCAAGGATTTGACGTCGGGCTTCAACTGAATCAGATAGCCCGAGACGAAGCGCGCGGCGAAACCCAGGTGGCGCAGGATTTCGACCAGCAGCCAGCCCGTATCGCGGCACGATCCCATGCCCCGCTCCAGGGTTTCCTCGCAGGTTTGAACCCCTGGTTCCATGCGGATCAGATATTGGATGTCGTTCTGCAGACGCTGGTTCAGGTCGACCAGGAAATTCACGGTCGAGCCTTCGGGCTTGGGCAGGGCATCCAGCCACTTTTGCAGCAACGGTCCCGCGGGTTCCGGTTGCAGGTAGCCGTCCAGTTCCCGTTTCAGGTCCGGGGCGTAATCGAACGGCAGCTCCTCGGCTTCGGGCTCTAGAAAGAAATCGAACGGGTTTTGCACCGACATGTCGGCGACCAGGTCGATCGTGACCTGGAATTTCTCGACCGGGTCGGGATAGACCACGCGGGCCTGATAGTTGCCGTGCGGGTCCTGCTGCCAATTGATGAAGTAACCTTCGGGCTCCAGCTTCAGGGCATAGCTAAGCACCGGGGTGCGGGCATGCGGGGCGGGGCGCAGGCGGATAACCTGCGGGCCCATCTGAACTTTCCGGTCGTAAAGATAGGTCGTCCGGTGGTGGAGGGCGACATGGATGCTCATGGCCGATTAACGCCGCTTTTCAATGGCTTCCCGGCTCGCCTGCGCTGGCTTCCGGCGGCGAATATACCAGCATGCTCGCCCGCCCTCGTCAATCGCTCGCAGGCGCACAAAAGACGCTATTTAGGTTCGCTCCGCCTCATATCCGGGAAAATCCGGCTGCGCTTCGGGCATGGCCAAGCGGAAAGCATCCAATTCGGCGCAGGCGGCGTCGGCGGCCAAGACCCGAGGATAGGCATCCAACGGAAAGCCGAACCAGCGCGCATTGCCCAGGACCGGCACCAGGTAGATATCGGCAATGGTCGGCGCGTCGCCGACGCAGAATGTCGTTTGCTTCTTGCGCTGGGCCAGCATCGTTTCGACCGTGGTCAGGCCCTTGTCGATCCAATGGGCGTACCATTCCATGGTCTTTTCCTCGGACCAGCCTTCGACCTCCACCAGATGGTCGCGGACCCGATGGTTATGGATCGGGTGGATTTCGCAGGCGATGAACTGGGCGATGGAGCGCGCGGTCATCCGCTCCATCGGGTCGTGCGGCAGGATCGACGGGGTCGGATAGGTCTCTTCCAACCAATCGATGATCGCGGTCGACTGGCCGACGATGGTGCCGTCGATGTCCAGCGCCGGCAGCAACCCTTGCGGATTGATCTTGCGATAGGCCTCGGTCCGCATGTCATCGACGGCGACGTATTCGTAATCGATGCCTTTGAGGTTCAGGGTGATGCGGACGCGCTGTCCGGCCGAATTGCGATATCGGGAATAGAGCTTCAAGGTCATTGGTCGTCCTGAGCGATCTGGAAGAGGCGGGCGAGGAGACGAGGATAGCGCCTTGTCCCTGCATGACCATGCCTGTCATTGCAGAGAGGACAAAAAAAATCCGCCGGCTCCAAAAGGAACCGGCGGGAAAGTTAGCAACAGGGAAGTTGCGCCCCGGCGTTTAGTACGACCGAGGCATCCCCAGCACATGCTGCGCGATAAAGCTGAGGATCAAGTTCGGCGAAATAGGCGCCGTACGAGCGAGTCGCGCTTCTCGCCATTTGCGTTCGATGTGGTACTCACGGGCGAAGGCGAACCCGCCGTGGGTGGTGAAGCAGGCTTCGCCCGCGTCCCAGGCCGATTGCGCCGACAGCAGGCGCGCCATGTTGGCTTCGGCGCCGCAGGACATGCCGTTGTCGAACATGGCCGTCGCCTTGCGCACCATCAGGTCCGCCGCTTCCAGGTCCGCATAGGCCTTGGCGATGGGGAACTGGATGCCCTGGTTCTGGCCGATCGGGCGCTTGAACACGATGCGCTCGTTGGCATAGGCCACCGCCTTTTCCAGGAAGTAGCGGCCGTTGCCGATGGCTTCCGACGCGGTCAGGCAGCGCTCGGCGTTCATCCCGTCCAGGATGTAGCGGAAGCCTTTGCCTTCTTCGCCGATCAGGGCATCCGCCGGGATCGGCACGTTGTCGAAGAACACTTCGCAGGTGTTGTGGTTGACCATGGCGTCGATCGGGCGGATTTCGCAGCCGTTCTTCTGCGCTTCCCGAAGATCGATCAGGAAGGTCGAGATGCCGTCGGTGCGTTTTTCCACCTTGTCGGCGGGCGTGGTCCGGGCCAGCAGCAGCATCAGGTCGGAATGCGCGGCGCGCGAGGTCCAAACCTTCTGGCCATTGATGACGTAGCCATTGCCCTGCTTTTCGGCGCGAGTCTTCAACTGCGTGGTGTCGGAGCCGGTGGTCGGCTCGGTCACGCCAAAGGCCTGAAGCCGCAGTTCGCCCGAGGCGATTTTCGGCAGGTAGTACTCTTTCTGCTCCTTGGAGCCATGCCGCAGCACCGTGCCCATGGTGTACATCTGGGCATGACCCGGCGAAGCCGAGCAGCCGCAAGCGTTGATGGTTTCCAGGATCACGGCACCGCCGCGAACCGGCAGGCCGGCGCCGCCGTATTCTTCAGGCACCAGGGCGGCGAGGAAGCCGCCTTCGGTCAGGGCCTCGATGAATTCGGTCGGATAGCTGCCGGACGGCGGCTGGTCTTCCAGCTTGTGCCAGTATTCGCCCGGAAAATCGGCGCAGACCTTGGCGACCTGTTCGCGAATTTCCGGATAGTCGTTCCCCAGGGGGATATTCAGTTCGGTGGTCATTATCGTTTCCTGTTGGTCGGCACTCAGGCGGCGGCGGTGGCGGGGGTGAAGCCTTTGGGCGGGCCCGCGTTGATGTAGGTGCCGTGCACCGGCTCGCCCTTGAGCTGGCGTTCCATGATCTCGCGGGCGGCCAGCAGGCCGTCCAGATCGACGCCCGTGCGCATGCCTTGTGCTTCGAGCATGAACACCAGGTCCTCGGTCACGATGTTGCCGCTGGCCCCGGGGGCATAGGGGCAACCGCCCAGACCGCCCAGGCAGGAATCGAATTCCCGAACCCCGGCGTCCAGGGCCGCGAACACGTTCGCCAGGCCCAGGCCACGGGTGTCGTGGAAGTGGGCGCCCACGGGAATGTCCTTACCGACCGTGCGATACAACTCGGTGAACAGGTCGCGGACCTGTTTCGGATTGGCGTAGCCGACCGTGTCGGCGACGTTGAGGCGATCCGCACCGCGTTCGACCAGGCCCTCGGCGACCTTCATTACGTCCTTGATCGCGACTTGGCCGGAAATGGTGCAGCCGAACGAGGTCGCCATGCCGCCCGAGATCACCCGGTCTTTGTATTCCGGGTTGTCGTTGCGGTACTGGACGATCTCGGCGAAGCCGTCGAGCGATTGCTGAACCGTGCGGCGGATGTTGGCCATGTTGTGTTCTTCCGACACGGACATGACAACGCCGACCTGATGGGCCCCGGCGGCCAGGCCGTCGACGGCGCCCCGCATGTTGGGGGCCAGGGCCGACACGATCAGGCCGTCGATCATGGCCGACTGGCGGACCACGTCGGCGGAATCGGCCATCTGCGGCAGCAGCTTGGGGTTAACGAACGAGCCGACCTGCATCTGCCGCACACCGGCGGCGGCTTCGCGGCGGATCCATTCCATCTTACCTTCGGTGGAGAAGATCGTCTGGATGCTCTGCAGCCCGTCACGGGGGCCGACTTCACTGACCAGAACGTCGATATCTTCAGTCATGATGGTCTCCTTATCCTGGTAGGGGGCTTCAGGAACCCTTGAAAACGGGCGAACGCTTTTCGTTGAAGGCGCGCACGCCTTCGAGGCGGTCTTCGGTGCCGACCAGACGGTTGTAGGCCTGCAATTCGAACTGGAAGCCCGACATGCGGTCAACCTGCGTGGCGACGCCCAGCGAGCGTTTGGCGGCGCGGATCGACAGCGGCGCGTTGGACGCGATCTTCTTCGCCGTCTCGATGGTTTCCTCCATCAGCTTTTCCGGTTCGCACAGCTTGTTGACCACGCCCCAGTCCAGGGCTTCCTCGGCCGAGAACGGACGCCCGGTCAGGATGATTTCCTTGGCCCGACGCTCACCCACGGCATGGGGCAGGTTCTGCGTGCCCATGGCGCCCGGCATGATGCCGATGGTGACTTCGGTCAAAGCGAAACGCGCGTGGGTCGCGGCATAGGCGAAATCGCAGGTCAGGACCGTTTCCAGGCCCCCGGCGAAAGCAGCGCCGTTGACCGCGGCGATGATCGGCACCGGGCACATGCGCGTGGCGATCACGGCCTGTTCGAAGATACGGTGCTGGACCTGCCACTGGTGGTTGGTCATGCCGTTGCGTTCCTTCAGGTCGCCGCCGGCGCAGAACGCCTTGTCGCCGCGCCCGGTCAGGATCACCACGCGAACCTCTTCGGTGTCACGATAGAGAGCTTCGAAGATTTCCTTCTGCTCCAGGCCCATCTGGGTGTTCTTGGCATTACGGACCTCGGGACGGTCCATCATGACGACCAGAATGTGATCGTCGACGCGTTCCAAGGTGAATGTTTCGTAATCCATCCGCATTAGTTGTTCGTTCCTTCTTTCTTCTGCTGGCCGGGAGCGGTTCCCTTGACCGTATCGTTATGCTGGCCGATCGTCGGCGCGGACTCGCGGTTCGGCGGGCGCATGCCGTTGAAGCTCAACGGCAGGCCGGCCATCAGCGGGCCGCCGCCGACTTTCGATTGCAGGATGCCGAGCGCCACGGTTTGCGGGTCGGCCATCATTTCCAAAGTCTGCTGGACTGGGGCGCTGGGAATGCCGACCTCGTCCAATGCCTGCTGCCATTCGGCGCGCGTCCGGGTGAGGACGACCGGCTCGATCAGCGCGTTCAGTTCCGCCAGATTGGCATAGCGGTTCTGATTGGTGTCGAAGCGCGGGTCCTGCGGCCATTCGGGGTGACCCAGAACGTCGGCCAGGCGATTGAACAGGCGATCATTGGGGGCGGCGATAATCAGATGGCCGTCCGAACATTCATATGCCTGATAGGGGGCCATGCCGCGCGCACCCGACCCTTCGCGTTGCGGGTTCTGGGGATCGATCGCGGCCGAGGCGACGGCGTTGTTCATCCAGCCGACGGCGGTTTCGTACAGGGACGCATCGACGGTGCTGCCTTCGCCCGTATCGGCCTGACGCTTGAGCGCGCCCAGGATGCCGATGGCGCACCACATACCGGTGCCCATGTCGATGATCGAGGTGCCGACGCGGATCGGCGGGCGACCCGGTTCGCCGGTGATGGTCATCAGGCCGCCATAGGCCTGCATCAGGGGATCGTAGCCCGGTTTGTCCTTCAGCGGGCCCTGGTTGCCGAACGCACCCAGGTTGCAATAGATCAGCTTGGGGTTGGCGGCGCGAAGCGTCGCCGCGTCCAGGCCCAGGCGCTCGACCGTGCCGGGGCGCATGTTCTGGATCACCACGTCGGCTTCGTTGATGCAGTAATCGCGCAGCCAGTCGCGCTCGGCATCGTCCTTCATATCGACGGTGATGGATTTCTTGTCCCGGTTCAGGGCGTGGAAGTAAGAGCCGATGCCGTCGGGGAACATCTTGCCCCAATACCGGCAATCGTCGCCCGGTCCCGGGCGTTCGACTTTCACGACCTCGGCGCCCATGGCGGCGAGGATCCAGGTTGCGTAGGGGGCGGCGACACTGCTGCCCAATTCAACAACGCGGATACCGGCCAGGCATTGCCAGGCCTCAGCCTCGGTGTTCGTCAACGTTTCCTCCTGATGGGCGGGGCCGGGGAGCCGACGTCCGCCGTCAACTTCATGCTGCGCTTTTTTATGGGTATCACGCTTGTGCGGTGTATCGCAATGTGATACAAAGTTTCTAATAGTGCTATTACATCGTAACGACATCGGACTGTCAAGCGCCTGCCCATGCTCGATCTACCTGACGACGACGTCCAAGCGGCCTTTGCGCCGGATGCGCCCGCCGACCGGCGGGGAAAGCCGTTCGTGGCTTCTGTCGCCAAATGTTTCCAGGTTTTGAAGGCGTTCCGCCGCGGCCAGACCGAACTGCGCCAGCGCGATCTGGGCCTGACCGAAATCTGCAAACTGTCGGGCTTGGACAAAAGCGCGGCGCAGCGCTTTTCGGAAACGCTGGTCACGCTCGGCTATTTGGAAAAGGATCCGCAGACCCGGCGTTATCGTCCGGGCATCGCGTTGATCGACTTCTATTACACCTTCATGGTTTCGCACCGGCTGGCCCAGATCGCCATGCCGATCCTGATCGAAGCGTCCAAGGTCTACGACACCACCATCAACCTGTGCGAACTGTCGGGCACCGATGCGATCTATACGGTCCGCATCCCCCAGGCCAAGGCCAGCTACGGCACCATGTTGGCGGGGCGGCGCGTGCCGGCGTTCTGTTCGTCGCCGGGTATGGTGATCCTGGCCAATCTGCCGGAAGAGGAATCGGAGGCCGTGTTCGATGCCTCGGACATTCGCCAGGTCACGGAATATACGGTGACCGATCGCGAGACGTTGCGCGCGCAAATGGCCGAGGCTCGCCGTCAGGGCTTTCACATCTCGGATCAGCAGGGGCAGGTCGGCAACGTTTCGGTCGCGGCCCCGGTTCTGACGCCGGGCGGCCGCGCCGTCGCGGCGGTGCATATTCCGGGTTACGCCCCGCGCTGGGACCTGGACTCCGTCACCGAAAAGCTGACGCCGCTGGCCGTCGAGACGGCCATGCGTATCTCCGACTCTCTTACCGACGCCATGTAAACGACAACAAACGTAAAAGTCCCATCGCAGGAGGAAACGAAAATGCCCGATACACAACAATCCGCCGCCGGTGCGGCGACCGCCACGCCGACGCGCGACCTTGCCGCCTGGATCGCCAGCGTCAAATCGTCCGAAATGGGCGACCGTCCGCGCCGCTGGGCCAAGCATGCCATTCTCGACTGGTTCGGCGTGACCCTGGCGGGTGCGACCGATCCGCTGGTCGGCATCCTGGCCGATGACGCGCTGGATTCCGGCGAGGCCGGTGCCTCGCGCCTGGTCGGCCGTTCGGAAAAGGTCAGCCCCAGCTTCGCCGCCATGATCAACGGCGCGGCGTCGCACGCCCTGGACTACGACGACGTCAACAAGCGCCTGCACGGCCATCCGACCGTGCCGGTCGTGCCCGCGATCCTGGCCCTGGCCGAACAGAAGGGCCTGTCGGGCAAGGACGTGGTCGAAGCCTTCATCGTCGGCTACGAAATCGAATGCCTGATCGGCGAGATGATGGGCATGTCCCACTATGACCATGGCTGGCACGCCACGGCGACCGTCGGCACCTTCGGCGCCGCGGCCGGTTGCGCCCGCATGCTGGGCTTGGACTCCGATAAGTCGGCCATGGCCCTGGGCATCGCCGCGACGCAGGCGGCGGGTCTGAAATCCATGTTCGGCACCATGTGCAAACCGCTGCACGCCGGTAAGGCCGCGATGAACGGTCTGATGGCGGCCCGCTGGGCGGCCCGTGGCTTCACCAGCCGCGCCGACGCGCTGGAATGCGCGCAGGGCTTCGGCACCACCCAGTCGACCGATTTCTCGGCGCTGCCGGTCCGGCCCGATGCCTCGGCCCCCTATGCGGTCGAAGAGAACCTGTTCAAGTATCACGCTGCTTGCTACCTGACGCATTCGAGCATCGAAGCGATCCGCAAGATGAAGCAGGAACACGACTTCGCCGCCGATCAGGTGACCCGCGTGCGCAGCTTCGTCGATGCCGGCCACCGCAAGGTCTGCGATATTCCGGAACCGGAAACGGGCCTACAGATGAAGTTCTCGATCCGCCATTGCATCGCCATGGCGTTGAACGGCATCGACACCGGCGACCGCAATATCTTCAACGAGGAAATGGCCAACCGTCAGGACCTGATGGACCTGCGCCGCAAGGTCGACCTGGAGAACAAGGTGCATGACAGTCGCCACGCCGCCGAAGTCGTGATCGACCTGGACGACGGCCGCTCGCTGGTTCAGTTCTTCGACGTCGGCATTCCGGCGGACGACCTGGAAGCGCAGGAACAGCGCTTGGTCACCAAGTTCCACCGACTGGCCGAGCCGATCCTGGGCGCCGACAAGGCGAAGCGGATCGAAGACCTGGTGCTGGGTCTGGAAGACGCCAAGGGCGTGGCCGACCTGATGGCTGCCGCCGGCTGATCTTTAGCCCCGGCAGACTGAAGTATCGATGCGGGCCGGTCCTTCGGGATCGGCCCGTTTCTTATTGGGTGAGCGCTTAGATCGGATCGTTCTGCCGCAGTTCGCGGGTCTTGGCGGCGACTTCGAAGAACGCGCTGATCAGGCGTGATTCCCGCCGCTCCATCAAACAGTTCACATGGGCGGTGGTGTGAATGTCGGCGTTTTCGATCTCGATCGTGCGCAGGTCGGGGCGGGGGATGAATTCGATGTCCGAGACCACGCCGATGCCGATGCCCCGCGCGACGGCCAGCCAGACCGCTTCGCGGCTGCCGATCTCCATCACCGGGTTGATCGTGACGCCGTGCTTGGCCAGGGCCGCTTCGAACGCGCGCCGGGTGGTCGAGCCGCTTTCGCGCAGAACCATGCGTTCGCCTTCCAAATCCTCGATCCGAATGACCTTGCGCTTGGCCAGCGGGTGCGACTTGTGGGCGAAGGCGACGACCTTGTGGCGGCTGTAGGGCATGGCGAAGATGCGGGGATCGTCCTCGACATGGGCCAGGACGGCGACGTCCGCCGAATAGTCCAACAGCCTGCCGACCATCTCGCTCGAGTTGCCGACGGTGACCGCCAGGCGAATGCCCGGATAGGCTTCGCTGAAGGCGCTGAGCATTTCTGTCGCGTGATACGGGCCGACGGCGCCGACGTGCAGGGTGCCCGTATGGAACCCGCCGAAGGCATTGAGCAGGTCCTGCGCCTGGCCCTCCAAATCCATGATCCGCCGCGTCACGGTCAGCAGCGCTTGGCCCGCTTCGGTCAATTCGATTTCCCGTCCACGCCGGTGGAACAGCTCGACCTTGAACATGTCTTCAAGGGCGCGGACCTGGCTGGTCAGCGTCGGTTGGCCCACGTTCAGCACCTTGGAGGCGGCAGTAAAACCGTTCTCCGTGGCGACGGCGTGAAAGGATCTGAGCTGTGTAAAGATCATCGTTTTTCCCAATAGACCATATACGATATTTGAATTTGCCCAATAGGTTTATTTCACGGAACATGCATATGACCGGTCGAAAATAAGACCGGCGACCTAGGCAAGGGGGCCTTCATGCAGGACCGGGAAGCGCATTTACCGTTCATCAGACGGATGTCCCGAACGACCCTGTTGACCGTGTCGGCGGCATTGCCGCGCGGGCCGGTATGTCACCCCAAAATCAGAAACGTCGCCGCCAATGCAGCGGGGATATCCGGCGATGCCGCAAAGGTGCGCCGGACTTGGGAGTACCACTCGTTAATAGGAGACATCCAATGCAATTCGATCAACGGGTCCGGCGGGCGTTCGCGCGCCGCGCGGGCCGTCTGCTCTCGGTCGTCGCCCTGAGCGCCACCGTCACCGCCGTCGGTATTTCGACGGCCAAGGCGGAATGTGAAAATCCTGATGAACTGACCTTCGCCATCATCCCGACCGAGGAAACGGTGGCGGAACTGCAACTGTACAAGCCGGTGACGGACCGCATGGCCAAGCTGACCGGTAAGAAGATTCAGTTCTTCATGCCAACGTCCTATGCCTCGGTTGTCGAGGGCTTGCTCAGCAAGTTCGTCGATGTCGCGGTGTTGGGGCCGTATACCTACGTGATCGCCAACTCCAAGGACCCGAACGTCGAGGTCTTCGCCACCTACGCCAAGAAGAAGGGCCATTTGCAGGAAGAGGGCCCGGGCTACAAGGCGGCGCTGATTTCGAAGAAGGGCACCAAGTTCACGACCATCGAAAGCCTGAAGGGGGCCACCGTCGGCCTGACCGATCCGGGCAGCACGTCGGGCAACCTGATGCCGCGCGTCGTATTCTCAAAGGTCGTCGGCATGGACATCGATAAGTTCTTCGGCAAGGTCGCCTATACCGGCAGCCACGAACTGTCCGCCGTCGCCGTTGCCAAGGGCAAGGTCGATGCGGCTTTCGTCGCGACCCACCGGTTCGACAACGTGGTCAATAAGGGCGAGATCAAGCTGGAAGACGTCAACGTGCTGTGGTCGTCCAAGCCGATCCCGCAGGATCCGTTCGTCTATCGCAAGCCGCTGTGCGAGGACATCAAGAAGAACATCCGCGAGACGTTCCTGGGCCTCGACAAGGAAGCCAGCGCCCAGAACTTCCTGAAGAACGTCAAGTCGAACAAGTTCGTCGCCATGTCGTCCGAGGATTACGACATCATTCGTGATCTGAAGGCCGCCAAGGACGCGCGCAAGAAAAAATAGGGGTCACTTACCCCTGCGGCGGTCGGGTTCCGCCGGTTTCTCCCTGTCTGGGGCCGACCGCCGTCTTTTTCTGCCGTGTCAGTGTGACCAAACCAATTAACAATCAAGAGACCAGGAAGACACGATATGGCCGTCTTGGAAGTTAGAGACCTGCGTGCGCGCTACAGCGCCAAAGGACCGGAAATCCTCAAGGGAATTTCCTTCGATGTCGAAGGCGACGATTTCTTCGCCATCATCGGCCCCAGCGGGGCCGGGAAGTCGACCCTGATCCGTTGCATCAACCGACTGGTCGATCCGACGTCCGGAACCATTCGGTTCAACGGGCAGGAGGTGACCGCACTCGGCAACAAGGACCTGCGCCTGGTCCGCCGCGACATCGGAATGATTTTTCAGGAATTCAACCTGATCGACCGCATGAGCGTGATGGACAACGTTTTGTCCGGGCGGCTGGGCTACATGGGCAACATGCGCACCCTGTTCCGGATGTTCCCGCGCAAGGATATCGACCACGCCCTGCATTTGTTGGACCGGGTCGGCCTGTCCGACCATGTCGACAAGCGGGCGGACGAGCTTTCCGGTGGTCAGCGTCAGCGCGTCGGCATCGCCCGCGCCCTGATGCAGGACCCCAAGCTGATGTTGCTGGACGAGCCGACTTCGGCGCTCGACCCCAAGATTTCGCGCGAGATCATGGGGCTGATCAAAGAGATGGCGCAGGAACTGAACGTGCCCTGCCTGTGCAATATCCATGACGTCAAATTGGCCATGGAGTTCTGCAACAAGATGATCGGCCTGCAGGACGGGGTGACCATGTTCGCCGGGCCGACCGCCGACATGAACGAGGCCAAGCTCGACGAGATCTACGCCATGGAAGTGCTGTGAGGGGCGGGCGATGGACAATTCAACGGGATTTCGCGTCATGGACATGAGGACGGACGACATTCTCGCCCGCCGCACCCGGCGCCAACGCAATACCGTTCTGGCCGGTGT
>MDSY01043555.1_pt1 | contig 22159 bp, 15 predicted proteins | sample 811131 | NCBI WGS metagenome assembly MDSY01 (sample SAMN05326643, study PRJNA326480) | marine metagenome | isolation source: seawater | place: Atlantic Ocean: South West | collected 2010 | reverse complement strand
CGAGTTTAGAACTGCATATGATTTCCGCCACAAGGGTAAGAAAATCGACAAGCAGGTTTTCTGGTACATCGCAGAAACTGAAACTATGGCAGTCAAGATTAGCCACGAACACCAAGAGCACCTGTGGCTAGAATGGGAAAGCGCAATGATGCAACTTACCCATCATGAGAGCAAGGGAGTCCTGACGGCTGCTCATGCTCACATGAAATCCATCGGCAAAGACTAGTCGTGTAAAGGGTACCCTTTGATTAACGGTTAGCGTTTTGTTTGCGAGTCATTTCAGCGATTCCGGCTTCCCTTTTCCCCTTAGGAGTCCACAGAGATTCATCCTCTCCTAGCCTTGCTGAAGTCCATCTTGTGAGGACGAAAATCCAATCGGAAAGGCGGTTCACATACTGTAGAGATAGCGGACGCATTTCATCCTTGATTGCAACCATCGCCCTCTCTAGTCTGCGTGTTACTGTCCTTGCTAGGTGCATTGCCGCAATAGGCCCTGAACCGGTTGGAAGAATGAAACTCTCAAGCGGTTCCAATTCTTCATTCCAAGCATCCATCTCTTCACATAATCTATCTGAATCTTCTTGGTCAACCAACTGCATGTATTCTGGAATTTGGTCCGGAGGACAAGCAAGTTCTGCCCCCAAATCGAATAACTCACTCTGCATCCTACCTAAAGCGGCCAAGCACACATCCTTGACCCTCCTAACGGTAGTTCTAGCACCTCCATCTGGATGATTATCTGGTAAACGGCTAGTTTCCATCAAAACTAATCCAAGTAAAGCATTGACCTCATCACAAGTTCCAACGATTTCAATTCTGTCATCACTCTTTGATACGCGACTTCCATCCACCAGAGAGGTTTCGCCAGCGTCACCTCCGCCTGTATGCACTCTTGTTATCCTGACCATGACCATCCCAGCCTATGCTTCAACAAGAGGTCTGCGGCCGTCAATACCTGAATCAAGAGGATGCCACCACTCGATGTCTTCCTCTCCCTCACACCAAGAATACAATACTAGATGCCCGTCAACAACCCCATACCATTCGATATACCCTGGGTCATAACCTGCTATCACTGCCCCAGTCGAAACAACTTTCTCACTTGTTTCCTGCCATTCTGTTACCAAATTTCCCAATTGATCTGCGTATTCAGTAACGTGCTCATCAAACGGTGGCAAAACACCTACTAGATATTCTAACTCTGTTGTTAAATCATTTGCAAGATCCTGAATCGATTGTAAACACGAAAGTATCTTCTTTACCTCTGGTAGGCTTTTTCTGGCTTCTTCAATTGTAACTACTACACACTCATCAGGCAAAGCCAGCAATGCCATTTCGTCAATTAGTTCGTCAGCACCCATAGGTTGTCCCGCAAGGGGTGCATGTTCCCAATCATCATCCACAAACAGCCTTTTCGAACTGAGGCTTATTCAACTCTGTGGTGAAACATTCTCGGATAAAGCGATTTCAGGCGTTGAAGATTGGAATCGATTTACTACTTTGCGACCAAAGAATAGAACAACAATGCCCCATACTAATACCTCGATTGTGATTATCAACCAAGCAAATGGTCCAGCAGATTCCAGTATTATATTGGCGTTATAGGGCTCCCCATTGAAGGCCATGTATAGGGATTGAGAGAACAAAGATGCACCAAACCAAACGAATACTGCATACCAACAAATCGTTGAAAGAGGCCAATCTCTAATCTCTTTTGGCCCTTCCATGTTGTCTAATTGTATTTGACCCACATAAAGGATTTCCAGTTTTGTGCAGTTTAAACCGTTGTTTCTTACAAGATGTTTCTTTCCTGATTGGGGTTTAGCTTCTCTAAAGCTTCGTCGATGGCCACTAACCACTCATTTGCAACAGCCTCTTGACCACCGGATTCTGCAAGTCTTTTGTTCCAATGACTAGCTTCATCCTCGTTGCCCAAAAAATCGTGAATCTTGGACAAGGCAGACCAAGCCATGGGATTTATGTGCTCTTCCTCTAAGTCCCAAGCACGCTCAAAACACTGAATCGCTCCATGATCGCCAGATATTTGCCCTCTCTCCAAAGCGACTAACCCTGCTTTTGACCATGCTAACGGCAACCTTCCGATTAACAGGCCCCTAAACACAAGAAAAGTTTGACAGCCACCAAGAGCAACTATCGTGGCAAAGGCTGCATACTCTTCTCCCATAGATAGAGAACCCCACTGATCTGCCATCATGGCAGTTGCAGCAACACAAAACATGACCCCTGCAAATGGTGCAACAATTACCTCATCTCTAGAAATTAACATATTTTGAACACCTCTAAGAAGTCCAAGTGCCCCATACACTAACAAAAACAACAAGTGAACTTGTACATTTGTGGGTCTCGGTCCACTTTCACCGATAAGGAATAAAGCGGCAAATATCAACAAAACGATACCATATCTCTTGGATGGTCCTGGAAACGGCTGCCATTTACTCATTAGTATGAGACAGATAGCAAGAGCGAACTCCAAAGCTAGGAACCACCATGTCTCCATAAACAATGCTCTGATAGGGTCGTAATTGATTTTTGTTAATGTCTATGATATGAACTTCCTCGTATTATTTCATCTGCACGATATAGCTGTTCCATTAGGAAAACCGCTGCCAGTTCATGAGGAAGGGTCATTTTAGAAAGGGAAATTTTTGGATTGAGTATGTCCTTTGGAAACCCATCGGGAGGGCCAATAGCTAAGTTCGCATCATCTGAGTCCAGTAACCAAGCCTCAAATTTTTTTGAAAATTGAACTGATGAAAAGTCATCACCGCCTTCGTCTAAGACAATTGTGTTACTGGGAAGTCTTGAGACATATTCCATTCCACTTAATTTTGAATCATGATATTGAACCTTAACTTTTGATTTGGTTCTCATAAGATAATGCTCTATCAGTCCTTTCATTTTGGAATCGGAGGGTTTTCCATGGAGGTGAACTATTACTCGGCCCATGCATATCCGAAGTAGTTCAACCCCAAGACTATTGAGATAAACCTCCAGCAGCGCACATGGGATGGTGGCCCTTCAAGAAGAAAACAAAGGCTCCAAGGATTCCTGATGTGATACGCAGAGACACGAGATCATGGCTATCTGACTTGCAAGAGATATGCGAAATGAATTTTGATTCACCAGAAGAAGCAAGGCGGCAAATAAGGCAAATGGCTGGCGAATGGAGAGATGCAAATGCAGAAGGAGTGATGGATGACTCACTTCTTGAGGGTCTAAACCTTCGTGCCTTTAGACTACTAAACTCAACGGATGATGAATTCTCGCAATGGTTGGATGACCTTAATTTCTGGAAACCTGGTTGGCGTCCAGATGCAACCGAGCATACGGATGAATCATGAAGGAGATGCTATTGCGAGGGTAACATGGGAAGTGCTGGACAATTGTACATGTTGTATACATGTCCTTTTTGCTGGAAGGTCAGAGGATTATTGGAACACCTTGATATCAAACATGAAAGGGTGCAGGTAAATCCTATGAAAAGTAAAAAATTGCCATCCGCTCCAGAGTGGAAAAAAGTGCCAATTTGGATAGATGACAAAGAGGAAATCCATGTAGATTCAACGCCGATAATGAAACACATAGATGCAGTACATAATGAAGGAAAACTTTGGTCTAGCGAAGACGAAGAACGTCGCGACAAGTGGATGGCTTGGGTAGACTTACACATGTCAAAAGCAACTATACCTATCCTTTACGGAAGCTTAGGTGCTGCACTCAAAACAACAACAAGTGTTTCGAAACTGGAAAATTTTGGCTTTTTTTCAAAGCGACTATACGCTTGGGCTGGCTTTCCGATAATGTGGGGTATAATCGCTAAAAAACGTGTAAAGAAAGATGGTCGCACCCCAAAAAAGCTGTGGCACGATTTGCTTGACGAGTTCACAAACGAATTTGGTGGACATACTTTCTTTGGTGGTGAATCTCCAAACCTTGTAGACTTAGCAGCATTCGGATATGTAAGGTCAATTTCTCCATATTCACAATTTTCTCAACTACAAGACCACAAAGCAGGTATGAAGTGGTATAACGCAGTTGAGGCTACTCTCAAGGTGTAAATATGGAATATGTTGAAGGCCCATTTGGCCTGAAATTTGTAAAAGTTGATTCCTGTGAGGTATACCTGGGAGAAAATAGAGGCGCTTGGGTTTATGCCAGTGAACGTCCAAGGCACAGAGTAATGCTGCCCTCTTTTTTGATTCTTGAATCCCCAATAACAGTCTCACAATATTCCGAAATTTTGGGTCTGAAAATTAAGGGAGATGGTCTAAAGGATATGATTACCAATGAAGAAATAGATCATTTCTGTTCTGCTTTAGAATCACACTTTGAAGAAGAAGTTCGAAGACCTACCCAATCTGAATGGGAGGCTGCAAAGGGTGACTTAAAACTCCCTTGCGGATGGACCGAATTACTAGCTGATGAGGCTACGGGAAATCATCGAGGGGCACGCTTGGATGGTCGTCCAAGAATAGGAGATATGATTGGTCCCCTTTCAGGTCACAGAGTTTCACAATCTGCTCATCCGACACGTGAGGGGGTTTTTGCCTGTGTAACTACACCAGGCGACCGTCCACTTCCAAAAGTAGGATTTAGAATCGTAGTATCACCAAAAAGAGAAGGTCCTGTTCCTAAGGTTCCTGACAATGCTAATCTCGTTTCAAACATAAAAAGCGAAATTTTCTGGACTTCCATACTTGGAATAATTCCTAGTTTCACAATACCTATTTTGAGAGGATTTAGTTCCTATGCACTGGATGGTTGGGCTAACCTCCTATTCGGAGGACTGTGCGCTGGATTTGTAACAGGAGCTTTTTGGAGACCTAAACGACCAACGTGGGGTCTTGACCCTGAAGGTAATATTATTCAGTTGAAAGACTAGACCAGTATGATTCTTGTCTTATCGCATCAAGAGCACATATGGCAGCCATATTCACAATATGTCTAACACCGTCAGCTCTTGCCAAAAGTTGGACTGGTTTGTCTAACCCTTCCAATATTGGACCTGTTGTTTCAGCATCACCTAATTGTTCCAACAGTTTGTAAGCGATATTTGCGGATGCAAGATTTGGACAAATTAGCACATTCGCAGGACCCTCAAAATTCATGAAAGGATACTCAGATTGTACTTCCATATTCAACGCGGTATCTGCTTGCATAGGGCCGTCAATGCATAGAGAACTATCCATTTCTTTAGCAAGATCAATCGCTTCCTCAATTCGCTCTGAGCGCTGAGCTCGACTACTACCAAAATTAGAAAATGATAGCATTGCGACCTTTGGTTCAATACCAAAACGTCGTGCTACCTTTGCCGTTTGAACCGCAATGTCAGCTAGTGTCTTACTATCTGGATAAACATTGACTGTGGCATCTCCTAAGAAAATCAATCTCCCCTTGATAACCATCATGTAACATCCAATTGCACAGTGGTTATCCTCGTTGCTTCCAATTACTTCTAGACAGGGCCGAAGAACGTCTGCATAGTTCCTGCTTACACCTCCAAGGAACCCATCTGCATCTCCTGAGTCTACCATTTGTGCTGCGAAATATGGACGACTTTTTAGAAGTCTTTGAGCGTCTATTTTCGTCATTCCTTTTCTGCTTCGGTTATCTAGTAATTTCAAATCATAATTACCGATTCTTCTATCATCATAGCGAGGGTTGATAATTTCACAGTCAAACTCGATATTTAGTGACTCCATCTTGCTACGAATACTCTCACTATTTCCCAATAAAATTGGAACACAAATATCTTGTTCAACGCATTGAGCAGCTGCTCTAATCACCTTTTCATTATCTCCTTCAGGGAAAACTATTTTCTTTTTACGCCCTTTTACTTGATTGAATACTCCACGCATAACAGAATATGACATTCCTAATCTTGCTTCCAATGATTCTCGATATCTTTGTTTATCGAAATCCTCCGCTGTAATAGCCGCTATACCCTCCATAACTGCTGCTTCCGCAACATCTGAGGCTTCCCAAATCAACACTCTCCTATCAAATGGTTTGGGTATGATATAATCGGGTCCATACTGCATCGATTCTCCGGAATAAGCGTGAGCGATATAATCTGGAACTGGTTCTTTAGCTAAGGCAGCGAGTGCCTTCGTGGCAGCCATCTTCATTCCCTGAGTAATATCTCTAGCCCTAACATCCAATGCTCCTCTGAAAATGTAAGGGAATCCAAGAACATTGTTTACTTGATTTGGAAAATCTGACCTCCCTGTTGCAATAATCGCATCATCTCTTATTGATTTGACTTCGTTTGGCATAATCTCTGGTGTCGGATTTGCCAATGCAAAAATTATCGGTCTGTCTGCCATTTTCGAAATCATTTCACCGGTTACAAGACCTCCTTTTGACAACCCTAACAAAACATCGGCTCCAACTAGAGCATCTGCGAGAGTTCCATCATCGCAATCTGTAACAAATTTTGCCTTGTATTCGTTTAATTCGCCCGCTTTTTGCCTCTTAGATGTCATTATGCCCTTTGAATCACACATCACAATATTTTCTCTTTTTACACCTAGTGCAACATAATGTGATGCACAGGCGATTGCAGAGGCGCCAGCGCCTGCAACAACTACCTTAATCTTTGACAACTCTTTGTCTTGCAATTCAACTGAGTTCAGCAATGCTGCACCTGAGATAATCGCTGTTCCGTGTTGATCATCGTGCATAACAGGAATATTGGTCGCCTCTGAAATTCTCCTCTCGATCTCAAAGCATTCTGGAGCCTTGATGTCCTCTAAATTTATTCCACCAAATGTTGGAGCAATATTACATACAGTTTTTACAAAATCATCAATATTGTCTGTATCAACTTCTATGTCAAATACATCTATGTCAGCGAAGGTCTTCAACAAAAGCCCCTTTCCTTCCATGACGGGTTTTGATGCGACTGCTCCTATATCGCCTAACCCTAGGACTGCAGTACCGTTAGATATTACAGCGACTAGATTTCCCTTGGAGGTATACCTATATGCGTTATCAGGATTATCTGCTATTTCTAAGCAAGGATAAGCAACCCCTGGTGAATATGCTAAAGACAACTCGTGTGAAGTGGAGTGTGGCTTGGTTGGGACAACCTTGATTTTTCCTCTAGGTTTTGCTTCGTGATATTCAAGAGCCTCTTTTTTGATTGCTCTTTCACGCCAATCATTGTTCATAGTTCTCCCTAAGTGGTGTCTAATTTACGGCCGTGTTTGACTTTTGTGTGAATTTTTAAGAGAATTTATGGCAATTTCATATACAAATAAATCGCGAGATTAGGTTAATTATGGTGTTTATTGAATTAACATAAGAGCATTCGCTTCATATACAATAAAACTCGGCTATATACTATGAACAGCGCAATGAGGCCCTCGGGTGCGAGGAAATCCGGTCTCAATGCGCTTGCGCTTGTGTCAATAATGTTGATTGCTTCTTTAGGCCCGCTTCTGTCAACGCCTATCGTTAGTGCGCACTCTGTAAACAATACGATTTGGCCAAAAGAAGGGATTGAAGATACTGGATGGATACAGCTTAACGCGACCGGAGCCGACCCTCTGAACGGCAGAACAGCAACGGCTGATTGGATGTTAAATTTCGCACCCGGAGCCATAATTGGTAATATCTCAATGGAATTCATGGCAGATGGTTCGAATGATGTGATGATAAAAGAGCCACTACTTCTATCACCAGACACAGGACAGGTTCTGTTTGATTGGAGGGGAAATGGTTGGCTTGGACAATCCTTCGGATTTGACGGTAACAACCCTCATCAGAGTAGATTATCACCGAACGCCGACGTTGGCGCAACTGTCACTCTCCCGTCAGGAACCGAAATTACAGAATTTATCCTTGAGGTGCTATCGCCCGCTGATCCGTTTACCTCACTTCAACCAGTGGATGTTTTTGTTTCCGATTATGAAATTCACCCGCTAGACGGCAGAGTGTATCTCGCAATAGAGACCTATATCTTGGTTTTAGACGCACAATCCAACCCGACGATAATCGATTTATTCGAACTAGAAAACCTGGAAGACGATAACCGCATTCTAGATCTTGAACTAGATACGTTGTCCAACTGTCTACTTACAGTATCTACATCCGGTGAAATACATCGCTTGGATCTTAATTCAAGTTCATGGATTGAAAATTTACCCTCGGAGCCTTCAGGAGAACCATGGACTCTAGCCCACATTTCCTCTAACGGAGACTTGTTCGGTTTCAGCGAATCCGGAATTTTCCTAATTAACAGTGCTGGGACAGGCTGGACACTTGAACAATCAAGCACAACAAATGACTGGCCCGATGGAATACCAACCGAATCAAAAGAGCACTCAGGAATAATTTACACCGCAATTCTTGGAGGCGGTGTTGGAAGGTGGGACATTAACTCGATGAGTGCCTTGTCTCCTTGGTCAACTGCTAATAGTCTACATTCAGACTATGTTAATGGGTTCTTAATCTCAGGCAACCAGTTATTGATTTCCTCTGAAGATGCAGGAATTGCTAGAAGGGACTTATCAGGAAACTTTTGGTTGGCTACATGGAATGATGGTAACTGGTTATCATCCAACGACGTTAAAGGGATGACTACTTCATCAGGAGATATACATATTCTGACAGATACTTCAGTTCACATATACGACAGTGGTTCTGGAATTTTTACATCTGAAATCGCATTGTCCTCTCTTGGGTTATTCAACGGGGGGCAGATGATTTTCCACTGGCCTTCATCTGGCTCAAGAAGTCCTACAAACAACACTGTTCTAGTTTCTGATGGAAGTGGAATATTCGCTATGCTTGAACCGGGCAAGTCGCCGATTTACACAGGCGACTTAGTCATTGGTAGCGGCCCTACCTCTAGTGAGATTAATGACGTGTTACAATTCGATGGCATACTTTACTGCGGTAGTGGTTCATTACTAGACAGGTATTCATTATCCCAAGCTAGATGGTTGACTCCAATTGATATGGGTGATAGTATTACAAGAATTTCACATAATGGAACTCACATATTTGTCTCGACAGAAGGCAGCGGGTTACACATAGTTGACAATATTGGAAACGTAATTGATACATGGGATTCTAGCGATGGCTTGCAATCTGACATAATTTCTGACTTTGATGTTGATGGAAGTGTAGTTGTAGTAATTCATCCAGATGAAGGTGCATCAGTAATCGACACATCATCACAATCATCTGTTGTGATTCTTGAAGAAGACAACAGCGATCTTAGCTCGGACAGCCTAACGGGGGTTGCATTACACAATGGAATAGCCTACCTTGGAACAACCGATGATGGACTGAATAGGTATATCATTCAAAATGATACATGGCTAGGGCCATGGGTATCTACTGGAATCAACGATGTTGGATTTGCACCTGTCGCTGTTTATGGGACGAATCCTCAAATCCTACACATGGGCCTACCAGGATATGGTGTAGCGAGAAAGGACCTCTCAACTGGAGAAATTTTGATACCTCTCACTGTGACTCCAGACAGAGGAACTCCAAGTGCAACTGAGATTCTTCCAAGCAGTCAAGTATACGCTCTAGAGGAAAATACTGTGATGGGAGGGCTTTACATCGGGACTGGAGACGGAGCTGTTGTTTGGAACGGAAACTCTGCATCAGAACTCTCGACAGGAGGTAGTTGGTTCGTACAACCCGATCAGCACTTTGATTTTGTATTCGATGGTTCTACAACTTACTCAGCCACTAACATAGGTGTTTGCAAGTATATACAAACCACAATACAGGATTGTGTTAATGCACAGGATGGAATGCCCAATTGGGGCGTTTTCTCCATTGGAATAAATGCAACAACGGTTTTTGGAGGAACAACGAACGGTGTTGGGTTAATTGACAAAAGTTCATTCACAGTTGTAGACACATGGCAAGCTGGTGAGGATACAGATAATTCTCTTGTTGAGGTAATCGACGATATTGCTTACATTGGATTGAACGGCATAGGAATTGCTAGATATGACATCACAAACAACGTTTGGCTACCTACATGGACTGAAGACAACGTATTGGATAACGGCAATGAATTTGTTACTGGATTGGTAGCTGATATCAACCCTGACCGGATATGGATTGGAGGAGAAGATGGATTTCAGCTAATTGATGTAACGACTGGGTCAGAAGTATATGACATCGAAATGACTAGTAGCATGTACCCCGGAAGTGGTGACCCATATGATTTATCGATTTACGGAGACACTCTGTACTATCATCAACAATACTCCTCAGATAGTGTGTTCAGATTAGACATAGTCAATTTTACCACTAAACCTTCCTTAGATGCGGGAGCCCAATTAGATGAAAATGGTGGTGACGTATATGGAATGGAAATTATCGGTGATTTGCTGCATGTTTCGGTAGCTAGTGGCCAGTGGTGGAATACTCAAGGAAGCGGTGGCATTGCGATATACAATATGACCACCAACGCATGGCAAGCCGAACTAGCTCCAAGCGGTTCGCTGGATAGAGTAACCTCGCACATTTCCACCAATGGAGTTGAATGGATTGCTTGGGGAGAAGAAAAACTAGAGGCATACTATTCTAACGGAACTAAGATGGGCGAATGGGATGGTTTCGAATTCCCTATACGTGAAATTGTAGAATTCGACGGTGAAACCTTGTTTGCTACTGAGGATGGTGTTGCAAGGTTTGATGAATCTAGTGAACAATGGCTATCGACCTGGACCGCAGGATCCGGGTTGCCCAATTCTGCTGATGATACAGTATATGAGATGTGGACGAATGGAACAGACCTAGTTGTTGGGACAGCCGTAAATAGGGGTTGGCAGGGCATAGATGGAGAGATAATGCACCTTGATTCAACAGGAACTTGGACATCATGGGATACAGGACAAAATGGAATTCCTAATGGATATCCCATAGGTATGACGATGTGTGATGGACTATTCCACGTATCAATAACAGCAAACAATGGAGGAGTTGCTAGATTCAATTTAGCAGATAGTATAGTCGAATCGTCATTCACAACTTCTACAAGATTAGATAATGGCAATGCTGCTGCTGTTGCGTGTGACGATTCAAGTAACATACTGTATGTAGGCTACAATGATGATTCGGAACCAATCTCTCGATATGACTACAACAACGATCGCTGGTTGACAAGTCTAACCTCATCTTCTCACAATATTCCAACCGATCCTGTATGGTGGGGAGCTATGGAATTCGCGAATGGAAAACTCGCAGTTGGATATGATATTGGAGATGAAGGTGACAACATCATAGGAGGAGGATACATTGTTCTCTCCGCTAATGGAGCAACTGTTGGTTCAGCGAGTGTTCTCTCACCGGGATCACCAGTTTCCTCGATTGATTGGCTTGGCACACAGTGGCTAATTGGTCAGGCTGGCGGAACTTCAGGGTATTCACACGTGGATACTCTTGGCCAATCCGGCCAAAATACAGTCCACGCACTACCAAGTTTGGTAAGCGGCCAAGTCACTTCCATGGCAGGAAATGCAACACACCTATGGGCAGCATCTGCATCATGGCAGAATACAGGCTCAGGTGTTCTCCAAGGAATCAGACTTGCTAATGGATCGGTCGAATGGCAGAAAGGATGGAGCATCCCATCAAATGCGATAGTTACTGATATCGAATTAGTTGGAACTGATTTGTATCTGGCTAGCAACAACAGAGGGCTGCGATTACTGGATACTACAAATGGTAGTTTAGTAACCCTGCCCACAGGTATCCATGATTCGCAAGACGGACTAAAATTGGTTGGAGATGACCTATACATCGGACTACAAGGTACCGGATCATCCTCCGCAGGAATTCAAATTTTCAACACAACTACAAATTTTTACACTGCTGGAAGACTGCTGGCTGGACTACCATCAAATGTTGTGAACAGTTTCTTGACTACTACATCAAATAACGGTGGACAAGATATGGTCTACATCGCTACCAATAACGGAGTAGCTAGATGGGATTCTAGTGTCAACACCTGGGAAACAGCGCTCACAGCGTTAGATGGTTTGCCTATATCATTCGTACAAGACATCATCGAATTTGACGGATCTATATGGATGGCAACACCAAGTGGTCTGTCGAATTATAACTCAAGTTCGAAGTCGTTCAACAATTACGGGCCTGCTGACGGTCTAATGGGAACATCCACTTGGGGACTTGTTGGTAAGGCTACGAGCAATAATGCTGGTTTGACAACTACTCTAGAGAACAGTTTATTCATTTCACACGACGGTAAAGGAACTGACAGGCCAGGTATAACACAAATGAATGCAGCAAATTTAACCGTAACAGCCCAACATCAATTCGATCAACTTCCATCAAATTCTGTGACTGCTGTAACCTCTGACATTTCTGGTATACACATAGCAACAACCACTGGACCTCTCATACATTGGACTTCAAATAACGGACAATTCAACTCTGGTGTCAACGTTTTCTCAATGCAAGATTGGCCTGTTTATCGTATGCGATCCGATGGCTCTTATCTAATTGCAACAGGAAATAATGGTGCAACCGTTGTGCAAGCTGGTTTGACTGGTAATGCACTGATAGGGAAATACTCTGCATTCGAAGTTACAGGTGGAAGCGTAGTATCCAATTCTCTTGTAGCTGTCTCAACATCTGACGGCTTACGAATTTGGGATTTGAATAGCGGGGAAGAAAAAGACTCAACCACTCTTCGGAGAGCAGACCCACTATCACTTGGCTTCCAATTACAATTCCAAGATGTGACTGAATACACTCATCCCGATTTACAATTCAATTTAGTGGATAGTAACAATACTGTGAAAATCGGAGAGGGCGGAGTAAATAGTTCTCATGGGATTAAGTTGCAAACCGTTCCACTGACAATTTCGTCACCTGTTGATAATGCAGCTACATGGGCTAAGTTGGTAGATATGAAGTGGAATGCTACGGTTAACATGTCTGCTGACCCAACCTTCCCATTCTCCATGCAATATGTTGTAGACAATGGAATACTCCTCAACGGAACTAGGCACGTAAACTTGCAACTGTCATCACCTTCCAATGGCAGTTTGATGGTTCGATTAGTGTATGACTGGTATAGAACAGAAACTCCGGTTGAAGGTTTATCCCTCTGGGACAGACCCAATGACGGAGGGTCTGCATTAATGGCAAATTGGACTATGGTTCATGATGATGATTTTTCCAGATACCTGATCTATCTAAATGAAGGTCAATGGTCTGAACAACCAACTGTTGCTGAATTACAATTGAGAACTGCGGACGCTTCAGTTAGCCTTCATTCCAGGCTCCAAACAGAGATTACCTCGATCTCGGGACTTCCTCTTCAAGATGGTGTTGAATACTGGGCTGTTGTTGTTATTGAGTATAATGATGGACGGTTTGGAACGCCGTCCGCACAGTTTGGTCCTGCAATTCCAAGTGATGAGGTCCCCCTTCCTCCAAAATGGGCCACTGCCAAATCGGGAGATCAATTCGTAGCATTGGATGGAGAAGTATTTGCAGAATGGTCTAGATGTGATGCACTGGACCTCGCTAGCACTCGTGTTTATGCTTCAACCTCCGCAATAAGTGATGCTTTAGGTATGCAAGTGCATACAGAAATATTCCCGCAATCTGGTAATTCATCAACCCTAACATTGGAAGCGGGCAAGCCTCACTGGCTTGCATTTACTTGTGTAGATGATGCTGGTCAGGAGGACCTAGCAAATGCAACAGTCATCGGACCGGTTGTTCCAACTGGAGGTATTGATGACGGAGTGCCGCCGCCTAAATTGTTGGGGGTTTGGGCTCAAGATGTCCCTGACGACGACGGTGGACGAGTTCAGATTGGTTGGGAGAATTCTATTGCACCTGATTGCGCATTCGTGGTCGTATACATGGCTCCCGTTAACATAGAGGGAGGCGCGATCTTACCTTCTAATGTCGATGATATGGAAGAAGCCGCAACTGTTCCAGACTGTGAAACTAACATGACAATCATTGATTCGATTGGTGATGATAATCTCATAGACGGTCAAACCTATTGGATTGGGGCTGTGGCATTTGATAAATGGCTAAACGGCGACAAGGGTGATGTCACTGTTGTGGAGGTCACCCCTTATGTCAATAACAACCAAGGAAAAACCACACCAGATAGAATTTCTCAACTTAATGCGTGGGACACCCCTGACGACGATGGCACTGCAATCGATGTTGCATGGGAGCCTTCAGAGGTTGACGATTTTGACTATTACGTAATATGGGTTTCACAATATCCACTGGCTGATTTGACGAACTTCTGGGAAATTGCCGGAACAGAACCCGGAATTTGTGGCTGTATAGTTATGGATAAACAGTGGATTAACACAGAAGATAGCCCTCTGGAATTAACGATTAATACAGCTCTTTACGGTGGGAATGATTTATTCACATCCATTCCTAGAAAGATCGTGCCTGATTTAGAACTACATGTTGCTGTAACTGTGCACGACATAAATGGTAATGTTCATCTTGATTCGCTTAATACTGCGACTGTAATTCCAATAGACAACATTGCTGATGTGACCCCGCCAGATAGACTTACTGGACTGAATCTTTATGACCGACCACAAGATGATGGAACTGCTGTAATGCTTGAATTCGCTTTATCTGATGCAAGTGATGTTTCTCATTATGATGTCTATGCCGCAAGCTTTGAATTCACATCAGTAGGAGAAACTGGCATGGTAAAATCTCCGATTGCAACACTCGATAGGAATCCAGAGTTACCACTTACCATCAATGAATTGTATAGAGAAATCAATGTTATCGATGGGCTGGCAGTAACGGTTGCCGTTGTTCCTGTTGACTGGTCTGGAAACGCTCACTTAGATTCATTGAGCGTTTCAACGGCGATTGCTGTAAATGATGGTTATGACAGCCTAGGTGAATACCTACCGGATGTAAGCGGCGTTGAATTGCTGTGGATAAACGAGGCAATTTTGGTTACATGGGAGCCTAGTATAAACCCAAGCGTGCAATTCTACTCAGTCTATATCAGTGACAGTGATTTCTCTAATATCAACAATGCAACCAATGTTGGAGATGTAGACAAGAGCAGTTCAAGTTCGTTCGTGATAGATAAAGACAAATTGCCCACTTTGTCAAACAACAAGTCATGGTGGGTTGGCGTCTCAGTAGGTGATGATTTGATTACAAAAGAGAAGATTTCATCTGTAAGAATAAGCCCACTTGGGACGTCTGATGATGGCGAGGAAAACAAGGATGACTCGTCTAACGATCTAGGAGAATTCCTTACAACAGAGAATATTTTGCTAGCAGGCATGATACTTACCTCTCTGATTCTACTAATACTCGTTCTAAGAGGAAAAGGAAAGAAATCCAGTCGTAAGAGTGAATGGGAACTACAAGAAGCAACTTGGGGAATCCAAGCAAGGGACGGATGGGACGATGTCGGTACCTTTGGAGGACAAGCGCCGCCCCCTTCACCACCTCCACAAGCAATTACTCCTAACCAACAATCTGAAATTTATGACACTCAGAACGCTACCCAGCAACAGGCTGTCCAGCAACCGCAAAGATGGTCCCAGCCAAAGAAAGAAGACAAAGTGGATACATCATTCTTAGACGATCTGTTGTGATTCTATGGAGAAGGGGCCGAGAAGCGCTGTTTTTACTACTGTAAGAGCTCGCAGCGGTAAGTTATTCCATCTCGATCTTCATCTAAAACGACTATCAAAACATGCGAAGATACTTGGTATTGAAATTCCCAAATTCGAAATTCCAAGCGGATTAGATGGTTTGGTGAAGATACAAGTTGATTCCAGTGGAGTCCAATTCTCAACTAAACCATTTTATCAAGAAATTCACATGGAAGCGGAAGGAATTACTATTCCGGCTCCTAGATGGGCTAGAAAAATTATGGGAACTAAGCACGGTGACTGGGAAATATATCGAGAAATTACCTCCCAAGTTTTTGCAAAAGGCGCTGATGTAGGGTTGCTTGTTCATGATTTTTGTATTGTCGACGGAGATAGGGTTATGCCGTTAGTCCTAGATGAGGATGGGATTGTTTGGATAAGTGATGATAAGCACGGGGGCGTGGACTCAGTAACTTTTGATGTGTGCCAAAGTTCGATAGAAAGCGCTGGTTTCGTTATCAGTAAAGGTAGGTTAAATGAAAGAATTGTAGCTCGAGCAAAAGAATTCGTGTTACTGGGAACTGGAATGGGTGCTGCTCGTTTGACTGTTCTTGATGGTGTAGATATTGGAGATGGAAGCGACAATTTGCAGAAGACATGCATTGATGCACTTGGAAGTGATTGGTGGTGATTGACAGGCTTATAGATGCAAAGGGAGAAGATCGAATTCTCCTATTATCAGGTGGTCCCAAATCCCATCTTGCGAAGCGAAGTATGTTTGCCAAAGGAATGACAAAGAGACTTGTTATCACACAACCGGATATCAAACCTCAAATTTCCCATTCTCCACTAAAAGGTGAAACGATTTTACAGCATTCAAAAATACCGATGAATGCAAGTTTACAGGCTAAAACTGAAGATGGGTGGCAAGTTACGAAAATCATCAATTCTAAAACATTGGATGATTTACTAAGAACACTAATACCTCACACACCAAAGGGCGCAGTATGGGCTGGGGCGCTTGCATATGACCTACTTCAATGGACACAACCAATAGCGTTGCAGTATCCTCCTAAAGCCGGTGAAATAATTGCTATTCTGTGGCTGGTGGAAAGTTGGCAGGAACATGATATCATTTATCCTGAGTTGCCTCCTTCAATTCAAGTTAAAGGAGAAGTTTCTTCTCATAGTGATGCCGAACATTCTGAGATAATCAAATCGATAAAAAAATCAATTACAGCTGGAGAATTATACCAACTCAATTTTGGCAGAACGTGGGAGGGCCCTTTAGGTGAAGACCCTGCAAATATTTTTCACAGACTCGCGTTGAACAACCCTTCACCATTCAGCGGTTACATAGAGGCGGCTGACTTAGGCATCGCACTGGCTTCGTCATCACCTGAAATTCTGGTTGAGACTGACGGCAGACGAATAATGACTGCCCCAATTAAAGGTACCAAACCTAGAGGTTCGGATATTGATCAAGAATCGCTTTTGAGAAGGGATTTAGTTCATGATAAAAAAGAGAGAGCTGAGCATCGAATGCTCGTCGATTTGGAAAGAAATGATTTAGGATTGGTATCTAAACCAGGGTCTGTTTTTCAATCAAGATTTGATGTTGAAGCCTATTCAAACGTCCAGCATTTGGTTTCCCAGATAACCGGAATACTTGATGAAACAAAAGATGGTATCTCTGCACTGCAAGCACTTTTCCCAGGTGGCAGTATAACTGGTTGCCCAAAGACTGTAGTATGTGCTGCTATTGACGAGTTGGAGAGGCGTCCAAGGTCGTTTTGGACTGGTTCAATGGGATGGATAGATTTGCACAGTGGAGATTCCATGTGGAATATAATGATTAGAACTCTGGAAGCGAGATTCACAACTGAGGGGTGGAGAGGAACTGTTGTCGCAGGAGGTGGCATTACTATCGAAAGTAGCCCTGAATCTGAAGTGGCTGAAGCAACATGGAAAGCAGCAGCGCTTCGGAGGGCTTGTGGTTGGTTGAAGGCAGATGAAAAGAAAATGGTCCGTGGTAACCTTGGCATATATCCTCTTTACCTTGAACATACAAGATTCGAGCCTGATCAATTATTCGACTTGAATATCGCATTCATCGATAACTTGGATTCGTTTTCTCAAAATATTATCCACGCCTTCAAATCTCTAGGATGCAAGGTTGATGTCATAGATGGTAGAGGCGAAATCCCTGAATTTACACAAGATGCCGTTGTAATTGGGCCAGGGCCTGGACGACCAGAAATTTCACCTGTTACAATGCACGCTACAACACTTGATATCCCCATTCTAGGAATATGCCTTGGCCATCAGGCAATCGGTATAGCAAATGGGATGAAACTCGTAGAGAGCCATCTAGGGCCTGTGCATGGTGTGCCCTCGAAAATAATCGCAAATGGGACTGGTTTACTATCTGAAGGTGAGCACATGATGACACGATATAATTCGCTCATTCTTCAAGGCGATTCCGAGGTTTTAGTGAGTGCAACCGATGAAACAGGCACTATTCCGATGGAAATCTGCTTTGATAATGCGTACGGTGTGCAGTTTCATCCAGAATCGATAGGCTCTCCGAATGGAATGTCAGTTTTGATAAATTTCCTAAACCGGGTAGCGCATGGTTGAAATGCAGAGATAATCTCGGACTTTCATGCCGACCTGCCGCCATTGTTATGGCGTTTACAAACGTGACCAATTTATTCACGGTAACGGCCCCAGAGCACAAGTCTGTGTCAGATGTGGTGTGGAGAAAGGTTTGGTTTCAGAGGAAGAGGTGGCATCCTTTTACACCCCATCGGTAGCAAATGCCAGATTCTCTGCTTTAGCTAGAAGGTGGTCACCTCTTATGTGGCTCTCAATCATATGGGTCTCTTGGATTGTCTTCCTCAAAGACGTCAAGCCATGGGGACTATACACGCTCATAGTATTGGGATTATTCACACTAATCGTTCCCGTATACATGCTACTTGTGTCTTCCAAGCACATGGCAGCAATGGCGCGTCTAACCCCTGATTATGAAAGACCAAAGGGCCACTGAGATTCTCAAAAGAGGTGCGATTAATGTCTGATGAGGATATCCTTGATGCAGAATTGATTGATGATGAAAATACTATTCCTGTATTTCAAAGCAAAAAAATTGGTCCAATGAGTTTACCTCAGTTAGGGGCTATTGGACTAGTCATCCTACTGCTGTCTTCTACCGTCTTGTTCAATATTTTCTCTGAGGAAGAGGTTTTGGAACCTGAAGATGTTTTCATTTCTGCTCAAGACAACACTGTGTTTGTGACTGATTCAACCGGAGCATCGATCGATGTCGAGCCTATCGACATGACCTTCTTTGCTAGTAGCGTTGGTGAAGATGCTGCAGAACCAAGTATCGGAATCACCTCTACTGGATGCGTGTTCTTCATCGCATTTGAGAAAGTAATGAGGTCCTGTGACTATGGTGGAACTTGGGAAGCAAAGCAAGACCCTGTCATGTGTTCACCTACGACAAGTGATCCTTACGGATGGGTTGACCCGATAACCGACAGGGTGTTTGGTGTACAAATGATAGGATTAGAAACATCCTGGATTTGTTGGAGTGATGATGATGGAGAAACTTGGTTAGGAAACCCTCACGATTCCGGAACCACTCCATTAAACGATCACATCAAACTCGCTTCCGGACCTTGGACTAGCGCAGGTTACGGCGCAGTAGGTCAAATAACAGGCAGCGTAATCTATGAAACAGCTGTATACTATTGTTACAACAAACTCGCTGGTATCTTCTGTTTCACGAGTTTCGATGGAGGTGCAACATTTGACACTGGTGGTCTAATTGTCGGATTAGCAACTACCAATGGTGGATTACATGGCGCTATTTCTACCGCTCCTGATGGAACTGTTTACGTTACACCGCGTGTAGCTACTCCAACAGTGATTGTATCCAAGGATAATGGATTTACTTGGTTCGAAAGAACGATGGGAGAAGATGCTGGTACGCCCAATCCCAGAAAGAATTCCGAGGTTTCAACCGATACAGATTCTAATGCATATCACCTATGGACTGGTGCTGATGAAGGTATTTATCTCGCAAGAAGTACAGATTCTGGAGAGAGTTGGGAGCAAGAAAGCCTCAGAGTAAGCCCCGCAGGAGTAATTTCTACTGCTTTCCCTCAGACCGATGCTGGAGATCCTGGAAGATTTGCTGTGACATATTTGGGAAGTGAAAATGCTTCTTTGCTTGGCGAGCCCGACTTAGATGGAAACCCATGGGATGGAAACGGCCATTATGCTCCAAACGGGGTTCACTACCACCTTTATGTTACATTCAGCCTCAATGCGTTGGATGAAGAACCAGTATTCCACACTAGGCGACTAACAACAGACCCCGTCCAGGTTGGAGCTATTTGTTTGAACAGTGGAGATTGTAGAAGTGATCAAGGAGGTTCAAACAGAAACCTACTGGACTTCAATGACTTACATATTGACAGTCAAGGAAGGGTTTTCATCGCAATAGCAGATGGATGCACCGGAGAATGTGCGACCATGGATTCTCCAACTCCTGCTGACTCCAGAGATAAGCTTGGAATGATGTTCATGCTTGATACCGGTCCAAGCCTATTTGTCGAAAATGGAATACTGCCTTCAGTCAAACCTACACAATCTCCTGAAGACCCTCAAGTGAGTAACTCGGTTCAATTACAAGCCATTAGGCAAGAAGAATAACTAGTTTCTACCCAACTTCTGATAATTACGTTCTTTTTTCTTGCGCAAAGATGGTTGATAAAGCATACTTTTCTTTTTCTTCTTGCCCATCTCATTATCTATTTCTTCTCGAAATCGTAACAATAATTTCTCTTTTGTTGCTAAATCCTTCTTTATCTTATCGACTTTTACTTCGAGGTTATTTACATGTAAGCGTAGTTCACGATGCTCATCAACATTGACGAAATCGTTAATCATAAGTTGTGTTACTGCGTTACGTAACAAGGTTGATAGGTTGTATGGTTTATTCTCTGCATTGGCTTCAGGCGTCGCCATCCAACGTTCAATTTGCTTGATTAAGTAAATTGGTAATCTTATACTCTTATTGACATATCCATGACAGCTTTGACACATGGCCAATAGGTTAGATTTGTCATTCGTACCTCCTAATGATTTCGCAACCCGATGTTGAAATCTAGTTTTCTCTAAACTCAATCTACAATTGCATCCAAAGCATTTTTGATCTTGCGAATCAATTACCTCGTTAGCCAAGACCGTTTCGATTAAGACTCCCATTTTAGCGCTCATATGGATATGCAGACGTCTTTCATTCTTCATACTTTTGTTAATGTATTGCGTTTGACTGACTTATTGCAATCTAACAATTAGCCGCAATACATTATAAGGATGATGTTCTCGGGTGAATCCCCAAGGAGGTGAGAAAAAATGGCTAAGACCAAAGAAGGCAAGATCAAAGTTTTCGTTAGACATCCAACGAAACCACACTACCGCTCTACACCAACCACATCGAAAGGTAAGTGAAAAGCAAACGCCGGCTGGGCCACGGCCCAGCTGGCAATAGTCATGTTTTGGCGTGGATTTTGATAACAGAATTATCATAACATTCGTAATCCGCACCAACTACTCTACGACTACGTCCATCCACTGCTTTAATGAATCCATCACCAAGGTCTGAATGTACTTTGTATGCCAATGCCTTAGCTTCTATTCCATTAGGAACTACAAAGGCGTCTGGGAGAATTTTTCCGTCACCATCTTTCCAACCATTTTCATCTGCAACAGGATATACAACGACATGGTCAAGGGCTTCAAACAATACCTTTGTAATTAATTGTGAAACACCCGTATTTTTTGCATCTGCAAGCTTCTGTTTCATACCAGACAAGGCCGCTAATTGGGCTGGATTCAATTTGGATTCATCGACAATCTTGAATGTTTCATCTCCAGATGAATAAGAAATCATTCCAGCAGAATCTGCTCTACGCAAGGCTAGTTCCATGTCCGCCATCGTTGGCTGAACTATGCCATTTGCCTCGATGGCGTCCCAAGGTGTTCCTTTTGCTGAATCTGCTTTGTTTGCTGCGATATGTATAGGGAATAGTTGGCGCCTAATACAGAATGCTAGATACCTAACTTTATCCTCTTGCCACATCCATGGAGTTTCTAAATCGCCCCATTTGTTTCTAAATTCATCCAACGCTTGCAGAACATGTGACAGTGATGCCCCCAGTCCTGTAAATCTCTCATGCAAGAAGGTGCTCAAACCCTTGTCACCTTCAGCCTGAACTCTGCGTGAACCACGAGACCAACCATCGTCTAGAATTCCGTAAATCCACGAATCTAATTCTTCTGTCAAAAATGATGTTTCCTCCTTTAATGCTGATTCAACATCTTCAACAGCTGCGATTGGATTACCTTCTATGTCTGTTAGACCTGCTGCATCCACTACTTGAATCAAGGCGTCACAGTTAGCCAAATCTGACAAGAAAGCATTACCTCTTCCTCGCCCATCT
>MDSY01127188.1_pt1 | contig 22172 bp, 23 predicted proteins | sample 811131 | NCBI WGS metagenome assembly MDSY01 (sample SAMN05326643, study PRJNA326480) | marine metagenome | isolation source: seawater | place: Atlantic Ocean: South West | collected 2010 | reverse complement strand
TTCTTTGTCTATTTACATTCCATTTATGTATAGCGTTACCTAAACCTTGAGGTAAAAATATCAATACTCCTATAAGAAAAACAAATGGCATAACTTCAGCTAAACCAGTAGCAGTAGGCCTGTCAAGAGCATTACCCAATCCTATTAATACTGGTTCTGAAAATGCTCTAATAGCACCAATAATTACAGCAGCAATTATAACCCCTGAAATTGACCCTAAAGACCCCAAAACAATAACTGCAAAAGCAGGAAGTAACAACGATATACCTAATTCTGGATTTATAGGGAGTATGGTAGCCAATAAGGCTCCACCTAAGCCTGCAATACCAGAAGAAATAAACGAACTAAATGAGTAAATATTCTCTATATTGATACCTGAAGTTGATGCTAAATCTGGATTGTCAGCAACAGCGAGCATCTTTTTCCCAATAATACTCTTCTTAATTATAAGTACTATGGCCAAAACAGTTATAAAAACACCTAAAACAAGTGCCAACTTAGTATAAGTTATACCATAATTATTAATATTACCTAAAAATAGAAAATTCGAAGATTCAATTTTACCAATAAATAAATCTATTCTAAATGTTGGTACATATATATTTGATTCAAGTAGCTTCCAATCTTTATCCGGAATGAACCTAAAAGTTTTCGCAGAAAATCTTATATACAATATGGCTCTAATCAACATTGCGACACCTAAAGAAGTGATCATTAAAACTTGAGGAGAAGCAAATTTTTGCCTTAAGGGCTTATAAACTAATTTGTCTATAATCAATCCAAATAACCCAGTTATTATAAAAGCACAAATTGATGCATAAATAATTAATGAGAAGTCTAATTTACCATCACTTTCAGCTGAAGAAAGAGGGTAAAATCTATCAGACCACATTAAAATTAAAGCTACGTAAGAACCAATCAGCATCATTTCTGCCTGAGCAAAGTTTCCAAACCTTTGGACTTTATAAGTTATAGTTAAACCTACTGCAACAGATAAATATGCTGCTGACCAATAAAGAGAACTAAAAAAAATAGATGAAATATTAAAGTTGAAAACTGCTTGATGCTCGTTAAATTTTAAAAGATTGTCTACTGCAAAAATAACAATAATAAATAATATAATTGGTGTAAAAAAAAGTAGTAAATTTCCTGAAAGTCCAGTTAATACCTTATATCTATAATAAATTATTGTTAATGCAGAAAAAAAAGACTGAAAAATTTGAATTATCCAGAGTAAATCTCCAGAAATAATATTTCCAATTGAAAAAATACCGGAATTAAATCTAAGCCCATAAAAACTATCAAAAAACAAAAATAAAAGTAGTATGAATAAACGATTTTTCAGTACAAATATTTTTGTATTTTCTAAGTATCTTTGGAGATTAATTGTTGTCAATTTATTAAAATAAATTACGGTTCATATATAAATTATGAACCGTAATATATAATTTTGTCATTAATTATTTAAGACCACCATCTTGAGTCCATACTTTTTCACAATGAAATTCTGGATCAAAATGACATACTTCGTATCCCGTACCTAAAACGTCACCATTAGCATCAAATGTATGATTACCGCTAGCTCCGTCATAGTTTGTACCAATTGACTTTATATCATCTCTTAAGTCATCATCACTGTCTGCAGAAGCTGCTTTAGCGATAATGTTTACAGCATCATAAGTTGAGTGAGTATAAATACCACCTGGATCTCCTCCCGAAGCTTTATATGCTGATTCAAAAGTTGACTTTGCTGAAGAATCTTCACCAGGTCTTGGCTTTGTAGCAACAACACCTGTAACTGCTGAAACATCAGTAAATTTTTCAATAAAACCTGCATCACCTATACCATCACCACCAAAAACACCACCTAAAAACCCTTGAGCTTTTAGAGCTTCAATAATAGCAGCACCATCATCAGCATAAGACATAAGTACGACAGAATCACAACTTCCATCAACTACAGCCTGAGCTAAGCTAGATGCGTCATATGAACCTTCAGCAGGATCATACCCAACTGATGTACATACATCACCATAAAACTCTTTAAAGCTTTCAGCTAGACCTGTACCATAGTCATTAGTCATATAAATTACTGCAGGACTTGTATGACCCGCATCTTTTACAATTTGTGACAATGCGTCAGATTGCTGTCCATCACTCGGCACAACTCGGAATAAGTATCCGTTATCTGGTGCATTTGTTATTGCAGCTCCAGTACTTGCATATGAAACCATAGGAATACCAGCTTCCGATGCAACTGAAATTGCACCTAATGTAGCGCCCGTACATGCAGCACCAACTATACCAACCACACCTGAGTCAATTAGTGATTGAGCAGATGTAGATGCTTGTGTTCCATCACAACCTGAATCGGCAATAATTAGTTCATACGTGTTTCCATCATCACTTGCATTTAGCTCATCTACTGCAACATTAGCTGCTGCTTCAAAGCCCGGTGCATAAACAGCAATAGGACCTGTTTGTGAACTTAATAATCCAACTTTAATGGTTTTTCCACTACCTCCACATGCTGAAATTATTGCAAAAATAAATAATCCTGCAATAAGTAGCATAGAGACTTTTTTTGAATTCATTCATAACCTCCTTGAATGAAGAATAAATATTCTATGCATTTGAATATTTACAATATAATTTCGTTAAATGTAAACCTTTTAACTCCTAAATACAATAACAATTCCTTTAGATAGATATGATAATATAACTTTTATATACAAATCCTTCAAAATGACACACACTTATGAAATTTGAAACTTTAATCCCATTAATTTTAGTATTTATTATAGGAGCAATGAGCCCAGGACCATCATTGTTAACAGTTACGAGAAACACAATAAGTAAAGGAACAAAAAGCGGTATTTCAACAGCACTAGGGCATGGACTTGGATTTGGCCTATATTGCTTTGCAGTAATGAATTTATATAGAGTAATCCTTCAAATTTTCCCAAATATTGTTAATTTTCTACAAATTGGAGGACTTATACTTTTATTATATTTTTCTATAAACTTCTTAAGGAAAGAACCTATATATAAACAAGAAAATAAAATTAAAAATCTTGACAGATTAAGTTTTACTGAAGGTTTTCTTATATCTATAATTAATCCTAAGATTTTAATATGGATGATAGCTATTTTTTCACCATTTATAGACGTAAACTTAGCTTTGTATTACATAATTGCGCTTTCTTTACTTGGAGCATCAATAGATGGGTCTTGGTATGTCATTGTTGCAATACTTTTAGGAAAAAATCAAAATAAAATTTCAAGCATGATTAATCCCACAAAATTAAGCAAAATAATGGGATTAATGATGTTATTTTTTGCATGTATATTATTGTTCAATATAATTTGAATAATTATTTCTACTTGCTAATTAAAATATATATATATATCATAAAAAATGTAAACGGTTAACTTAATTCATAACAATGATAATTTTACTCACTGAATATTTCAATAAATACTTTGACTTTCAAACAAGAACTAATAGAAGAGATTACTGGGTTACATTTCTTTTAATTTTTTTACTGGGCATTTTATTTGGTATTATAAACGCATTTTATTCACCTGAAACAGGGCTCATTCAAAATGTTTGGAGTTTGGTTACAATTATTCCTAGCTTAGCACTTGGTTCTAGGCGACTTCACGACACAAATAGATCTGGATTTTGGCAACTACTTTGGCTAATTCCTATTTTTGGCTGGGTTGTAATTATATATTTTTTATCTAGACCATCAGTAGATTAGATATTTTATTACATATAAAATTAATGCTAAATATATTACTTTATAAACCATTGATTCCACATAATACTGGCAATATTATTCGACTTTGTGTGAATATTGGAGCTAATCTACACTTAATAAGGCCATATGGATTCGAATTAGATAATAAGCATCTAAGGAGGGCAGGGCTAGACTACTTAGATTTTAGTTTGGTTCATGAATATGACTCTTTAGAGGAATACGTACAAATAAATAATATTAATTTAAATAGAATTTTTGCAACAACATCGAAATCTAAAAATTTATATACTGATCAAGTATATAAAAACTATGATACATTTCTATTTGGTCAAGAGGATCTAGGTTTACCCGATTATATAGTGAAACAAATCCCCAATAACATATTGATACCAATGCAACCAAATAATAGGAGTTTAAACCTATCAAACTCAGTATCTATAGTATGCTATGAAGCATGGCGGCAACTAAATTTCGAGAAATTATAAAATTTTTGATAAAAAACTTTTAAGTTTCTCGGATTGTGGAGTATGTATTATTTTTTCAGGAGTATCAATTTCCAAAAAATCACCATTATCTAAGTATGCAATTTTAGTAGAAATTTTTTTAGCAAAATTTATTTCATGAGTTACAAATATCATAGTTTTATTAATCTTTGTGAGCGAGTTCATTATTTCTAAAACTTCACTAATCAATTCAGGATCTAAAGATGCTGTAGGTTCATCGAATAGCATAATTTCAGGTTCCAGAACCAACATTCTTGCTATAGCAACTCTTTGCTTTTCACCTCCAGATAAATCTTTTGGTAACTTACCATACAAAGTTTTTGAAATTTTGACTTTTGATAATGCGTTATCAGCTTTTTCTATAGCTAATTGTTTATTAAATTTTTTTACTAATTTTAATGCAAGTGTAACATTTTCAACTACATTCATGTGAGGAAATAAATGATGTCCTTGGAAAACCATACCAATCTTATCTACAGGAAATTTTTTTTCTTTTTTTATATCAAAAACCTTATGATTTATTATTATTTCTCCCGAATCAAATGTTTCAATCCCTAATAATAATTTTAATAAAGTTGTTTTTCCTGATCCTGAAGGGCCAATAATTGATAATTTATCACCTTTCTCTAAGGAAAAAGATAAATTTGATATGATTTCTCTATCCCCATATGATTTTGATAAATTTTTTATACTTATGAAACTCATATTACTCTTAAATAAAAACATGTCACAGTAAACTGTAACATGCTTTTATTTTTATTCAATCTTTATGATCGTCTTCTAGAAGTAGTTCTTCTTGTAGAAGTTCTTCTAGTAGTAGATCTCTTTCGTGTTGAAGAAACTGCTTTTTTTGCTACAGAAGCAGCAGCAGAGACTACAGCACCTTTGTCGGTTGTAGCTGCGTACCATATAACTAGTCCGAATGCTACTTTATTAACCAAATCTGCTAAGTTATAAATCAAATTCAAATCACCCTCACCAAAAGGGGAATCTCCAATGATGTAAACTAACAAGTATCCTATTGGATAAATCGCCCAACCTATGGTTACAATATACCTCAATGTTCTGAATGCTAATTGTCCAGCAGGGTTACCGCTAGCGTCATTAGCTTCTTTGGCGTCACCGAAAAAGATAAGATACATAATGTATGCCCAGCCAGCCATACCTACAACAAAACCAATAATTTCTTTTGAATCACTTCCAATGTTGGCTTCTCCGTAAAATCCTCCTAAGAGCATAACTAAAGAAGCAACAAGAAGTTGCCAAAACAATCTAGGTTTTACCACGGTTACGGCAACTAGTATTAGATAAAATTCAACTATCTGTAAAGGAACAGTAATGAACCAATCTATATACCTGTAAACTGTAGGGCTTGTACCTGTATCTATCCAGACACTGCTCATTCTTAGGTAATGCCAAAAAGCTATACCGGTAATTAAAGCAGCTACTGTAAGAGAAGTCTTCCATTTTGGATTTACTTCAAATCTTTCTAAAATGAAAAATAAAGTTGCAGCAGCCATAGAAGCTGTGACTATCCAAAACGAAAAATCAACGACGTTGATATCACTTGAAAACATGTAATCCTCCATGTTATTCGTTTGTAAGTTAACATTTATAGATTATTTGAATTTTGTTTTCATGTCAAATATTTAGTTCAAAACTAATGGCAATATTAAGGTATTATAACTTCTTTACCATGCCATAAAGTTACCCTATCTATTATTAAATTTTCTTCTTTATCTTCGTCTGAAGGCGGATATAAATATAGTTGATCTTTATTTGTAAAATATTCTATATCCTTAAAATATTCAGTAGTAAAATCTATTGGAGTTCCTTGAATAATATGAGTTTCCCCATCCGTAATAAGTAACAATTGATTACCTACAACTGAAAGTCTAAAGTCTGTAATTCCATAAACATCGGGAGTTTCCGCTTTGAGATTTATGGGATATTTCCAGTAAGTATAACCTGTTGGTTCATGAATTCTAGAAATTTCAACAACCTTTGCCCCGTCAAGAGTTCTTTGAAATTTAGTTTCTATATAAGTCATTGAAAATGGCATAAAAGCCCTGAAACCAACATCTATTGAAGAGCCTGTGCTTGATTCAGTTAGCCAATTTGGTATAACAAATTTACCTGCCAAATCATTATATTTATCTGTATTTACTCTTTTTTTCCTTTCTGAATATGAACTAAATTCTAATTCATATTTCACCCAAGGTGCTGGAGGTGGAGCAACATAAACTGGCCCCCATTGGGCATTGTATACAGGTAAGGGGTCTGATTCTTCGAATTTTCTTTGTGAATTGCCAAATGTTATTTGTCTTTTTTTTCTTGTTTCAAAATTTACACTCCATATAGAACCATTTACTGTAACTAAAATTTCTTTATCGTCGATTGACCAATGAAGAGTTCCTGATTCAGTTAAGTTTTCAAAATATGATATTGGCTTTGGATTTGATCCATCAATATCAATTAGCCATAAAGAATCCTCTTCTGAAATAGCAGCAATATATTTTTCATTATTTGAAACAGAAAAATATTGATAATTTTGTTGAAAATTATCATCTTTTACTATGTCAAAAGTATCTATCCCATTCAGTTCCATTTTGTATATTCTATTTTCACCCAGAAATAGAATATATTCGTCATTGTTGATTATTTTAGGAGATTTTTCTTCTATTGGTGTATATGTCAACCTCCTCTTGTTTGAACCATCTATATCCATTACATATAAATCATTATTATCTAAATTTGAATATATTATTGAATTGCCATCATTTGAAAAACTAGCATCAACATGGCTCATAGTTGGCTCATTTTGACCAGTCAAAGGTATTTGCATTGTGCCATCGGAATTCATAGACCATAATTGCCAAAAAGTTGAATCTCTTTTAGACTCAAATACTATTTTTTGACCATTAGGAGACCATTTAGGATTAATATCATCTTGATAATTATCAGTAAGTTTTTTAATATTTTCTGAATTCAAATGCATAGTATAAATATCATGGTTCGAAGCAAAATGTTCAGCATTTGTATTAAAAACAAATCTTTCTAAATTATTAAGAATTATTGGTGTTGGTGTTGGAATAGGTGTCATAGTAGCAGTAGGCATTGGGGTGCTAGTTGGAAATGGAGTTGATGTAGGCAATGGCAAGGCAGTTGGAGTAGGAGAGGGCATTGGTGGGATTGGAGTAGGCAGTGGAGTAGCTGTAGCGACAGGAGTAGACGTTGCAGTAGGAGATGGCAATGGTATAGCTGTTGGAATTTTTGTTATCTTTATTACAACAGGGGTGTTAGTTGGCAAAACTAAAACTGTTGGCTGTAAGGTTTGTGTTTTATCGTCTTTATTTTCGTTAGTTTCACTTATACTTGAATCGGAAGACGAACAGGATATTAAGAAACAAAAGATACCTATCGCTAAAAAATATGTACTATTTTTAATCATTAAATAAAAATTTTTATTTATCATGTTTATTAATATACATTATCTCACATTTGAATCTATTAAATTTTGATAATTTTTCTGAATATTCATAATCAGAGTTATTTGTGAATAATTTTGATATTGAAATTACTTCATCAATAGAGTTAAAATCAGTAACATTATTTAGCAAATACCTTATCAATGAACCTCTTAGAGCTTTACTCCAATGGGTAATAGATTTAAGTTCACCATTATTATTTTCTTGTTTGAATGAAAAGGTTAGTTCATACTTATAATCAATAACTTTTGAATCAAAAGCATTATTAAATTCTACGGGTAAAAAATTAAGCACTATTTGATTTTCCAATACATTTTTTAGAACTTTTGTTATTTCATCTTTCCAAAATTTAGATAACTTAATCCCACCAATTAATTTTGTTGCTATTTTTAACTTATAGTTAGGTATTTTATCTTGAGTACGAAGTAGCCCAAATAATCCTGAAAAAATAATTAATGATTCATCAAGTAAACTTTTTGCTTTTGCATCTAATGACGGATAATCAAGATAATCATACAGAACACCAGTATACCGTGAAATAGAAGAAACAACCTGAGATGTCTCAATTTTGGAATTCATCGTACTTATTTTTTCATAGTTATGATTTGAAATTCCAATAGTTTTAAGATAAATATCTTTGGATAAATTATTATCTCTTAAATAATCTATAATTTGTGACCTTTTTTTATTTAAGAAATCATACGACAAAGAATCAAGGGAAAAATATTCATTATCACTAGATGAGTTTTTACCTTCTGAAGGAGGAATTAGTATAAACAAATATAACTCTAAAGTGCTGACTCGTTTGTTTCACCAGTTCGCACTCTTATAACTTCTGAAATAGGAGAAACAAATATTTTACCATCTCCAATCTCTCCATTTTCACCAGATTTAGCAGATTCTATAATAGCTTTTACAATTGGATCTTTTTTATCGTCATCAACTACTAGTGAAATCAAAGTTTTAGGCAAAGCGGATCTTGTTGTCATTGTAGTCCCTCTCCCGGTCATGACTTCAACCCCCTGCTGGGTTCCTTTACCTGTAACATTTACTACATGATATCCCGTTGATCCTGCTTCAGTTACAGCATCAATAACTGAATTCATTTTTTCCGGTCTAATAATTGCTTCAATTTTTACCATTTTTTTCTCCTAAAGGTTTACTTATAATTATTATTTTATCCCTTATTTATTTCATAATAATTAAATTTATGTTTCAGAAATATTAAATAAAATTTATTTATTTATATTATTAGATATAACACTAATTAAATTTTTAGTAAACTCATTTGTAGAAAGTTTTCCACCTAAGTCTTTTGTTCGTAAATTTATATCAGATAAAATTGAATCTAATGATTTATCAATTAATTGAGAGCAATTAATTAAGGAATTATTCTTTTTCTTGTATCCAATCCAAGATAACATCATACTAAAAGATAGTATAAGTGAAGAAGGGTTAGCAATATTTTTACCTGCTATATCTGGGGCGGATCCATGCTGCGCTTGAGCTACAATTAATTTTTCACCAAAATTAATACCTGGTGCTATACCTAAACTTCCTGAAATCTCAGAAGCTTCATCTGATAGAATATCTCCAAACATGTTAGTAGTAACAATTACATCATAATCATCCGAATTTCTAATCAAATTTGCAGCAGTAGCGTCAACAAGTTCCTCATTATAATCGATATCAGGATAGTCCTTACTAATATTTCTTACTGAGTCAAGAAATAATCCGTCAGATATTCTAAAAACATTCGCTTTATGGACTGCTGTAACTTTTTTATTTCTAATTGAAGCCTGCTCAAAAGCAACTTTCGCTATTCTTTCTGATTCAAATCTAGTTATTTTTCGAGTAGACAAAGCCATATCAACAGTAGGCATATATTCTCCTGAGCCTAAGTACATATTTCTATCTGGGTAAAAACCTTCTGTCCTTTGTCTTACAATCAAAAGGTTTATTGATTTACCATTTTTAGTTGGAATTCCTTTTCTAGATTTAGCTGGACGTAAATTAGCATATAAATCTAACTTAGTAACTATTTCACCTGAAGGATTAACCCCACCATTTTCGGGCATAGGATAATCTAGGTGGGAAACTGGACCAAGTATAACTCCATCAGAATTTCGAGCCATTTTTAAAACATTCGGTGGTAAGGTTGTACCTTGTTCTTCCAATGATTTGAAACCTATATCTAAGGTTTTTAATTTAAAGTTTAGTTTGAATGAATCATCTATGAAAAAAATTATTTTTTTTAGACTTTCAACGATCTCTGGACCAATACCATCACCTGGCAAAACAAGAATTTTTAAACTTTTCATTAATTTTTGACTCCAATTAGTTTATATTTTTTATACTAATAATATAAAATTAAATTCATAAATTTAGAATAACTATGAACCTAGAAAATAATCTTACATTCACATCTGCCGTTTTATTAGGCATATTAATAGGATTCAAGCATGCACTTGAAGGTGATCATGTGATAGCAATCTCAACCATAAAGAATGATAAGAATAAAATAGTTAATACAATTTGGGTTGGTATATCATGGGGATTAGGCCATTCAATACCTTTAATAATATTAGGTTCAGTAGTTTTATTATTAAAAAATCAAATTTTAGACCAAATAAATAATCTATCTAGTTTTTTTGAATTGCTAGTAGCAATTGTGCTTATATTTCTTGGATTACAAATTATTATTAGAAATTTTCGTAATAAAAACCAATTTCATACCCACTCTCATGTAAATACTTCATTACACACTTCTCACAATATAAATGAAAGAAAAATAAACAATCACGAAGATAATCATTACTTAATTAGCATGCTACCTTTTATTAGGCCTAAATCATTTTTGATTGGTGTTCTTCACGGTTTAGCTGGCACTGGAGCATTAATGGTAACCTTACTTCCAAGTCATAGTAACTTTTTCAACGGAATAATATTTCTTTTTTCTTTCTCAATTGGAACAATACTTTCTATGAGTTTTGTTACTATAATTTTATTTGTTCCGCTTAAACAAATAAGTTCACCAAAATTATTAAAAATTATAACTAGCATTCTTGGCATTGGAAGTATTTTTTTAGGAACAATACTCTTTTCTGATTTAGCCGTAGGTACAAGTTACACATCAATTTTATGGTATTAGTACTATTTTCCTAAACTTATAATTAATACCACTACATTTCTCATCGCTTAGTACGAAATTCGTATTTATAACTTATAATATTTTGTATATTATTAATAAAATGTTAAATTACACGATATAAAAACGAATTTCGTATAAATTCTTCTTTTTATGGTGTATAATAAAATTATGCATTTATAATTATGAAAGGACTAAAATAATAAATGTCAAAAGCATTGAAAAACTTTAAAAATTTTGTTTACACATACATAGCTTCTTTTGAAGAAATTGAACAAGGTAAATTGTTAGGAGATTACGTATCTAATCACAATACAGACGTATCAGAGGTATATTCTACATCTCCACTACTATATAAGCGTAGAGAATCTCATCCGAAAAATTAAACTCTAGTAACAATCCTCCTTGTTAATAAATAACTCAAACCCTAATGTTTGAGTTATTTATTTAATACATCAAATTTTATATTATAGAAACATGAATAAGCCCAATTTTCTAATAATTATGTCGGATGAACACTCTGCTCAGTATTCCTCTGTTTATGGGCACCCTATTATAAAAACTCCAAATATGGATAAAATAGCTAAGCAAGGTATGACTTTCATAAATAATGTTTGTAATTCACCCTTATGTGTTCCTTCAAGAGCCTCCTTTATGACAGGTCAATATGTTTCTAATAATGAAATATGGGATAATACAAAACCCATGCCTTCAGATAAAATTACTTGGCCATACATATTACGAAATAATGGATATGAAGCAGTCCTTAGCGGCAAAATGCATCTTATAGGACAAGATAACCTTCATGGATTTGAAAGAAATCTATCATACGACCCTCATATTGACGAGCCTCTTCCACATTATTCTTGGGAAGAGGGTATTACAAAATCAAAACAACCATGGAATCATATTGATGAAGCTGGAATGGGTACTAGCCCTATGATAGAAGCTGACAATAAAATTGAAAAAGAAAGCCTAAGCTTTTTATCTGATAAGAATAGACACAATAATCCTTTTGCTTTGTGCGTAGGATTCATAGCACCTCATTTTCCTTTTAAAGTACCAGAAAAATATTTCAACCAATATTTCCCAGATAATATATTGATGCCAGACACTCCAAAAGGACACCTTAGTCAATTAAGTAATCATACGAACAGATTAAGAGAAATGTTTGGACTAGATTACGATTGGGATGAAATACAAATTAGAAAATCTATAGCCGCATACTATGGCTTATGTACATTTCTTGATGAAAAGATTGGAAATCTTATTAATGCTCTTAAAAATAATAATCTTTTTGATAATACAATCATAATTTACACTTCAGATCATGGAGACATGCTAGGAGAACATGGATTATGGAGAAAAATGAGTTTTTACGACCAATCAGTTAGAGTTCCATTACAAATACTAGGCCCTAAATTTATTACAGGTAAAATTGATAAGCCTGTCTCAAATTTAGATATATTTCCAACAATACTTGATGCTGCAAATATAGACTTAGAACAATATGAGTATGATGGACAATCCTTAATTAATGCTCTTACAAAAAAAAATGAAGATTACCTAAATGATTATGTAATTTCTGAGTATTTTGCTCATGGGACAGAAAACCCAATAGGAATGGTACAAAAAAATGAGTGGAAGCTAATATATGAACATGGTGAAAGCCCTAAAGTTGAGCTATTCAACATAAAAAACGATCCTAAAGAATATTATAATCTATCTGAAAAACCCCAGAACAAAAAAATAATCAAAGAATTATCGGATAAATTAATTAATTTGTGGGGCGACCCAGAAAAATTAAGAAAAAAAATTATTTACGATCAAAATTCTCGTAAAACAATTAGAAAATTGACTGGCCCTGGAACATTATTTTAAGTTATTTTTTTTCGAGATTGCTCAAGAATTTTATAACAATATCTTGCCACTATTTCAGGCTCATAAATATCTAATAATGATTGCTGGAGGCTAACTTCTGAAAAAATAGGTAGATTATTTAATTTATAGCTCTTAATTAGCCTCAAGTATTTATCTACATCTATTTGTCCGTCACCAGTCAAGCAGTAATGAATTTCGTCATTAACTTTATAACCATCTTTTATATGTATTACAGAGGCAATTTCAGCGCACAATGCAATAGACTTTTCCATATCATACCCTTCAACAATGAAATGTGATAAATCGAGATCTATAGTAATATTTGGATGATTAATATTATTGATAAGCCAGTTTGCTTTTTCAGGCGACTCAAAATCAGTACCAGCATGAGGTTCAACTGCTAAAACCAAACCATATTCTGATGCCAAGTCTCCAATATTAGATAATGATTGAGATATAAATGTTTTTCCAGTTTCCCATGATGGAGCAGATTTACCTAGTGTTGAAGTTATAATGGGACTAGTAGATGAATTATTAATTTCGTTAGACATATCAAATTTCATTTTTATTTTATCTAAATTATTTTTTGACATATCGCAAATATCTAAAAACCCAAAAGTATGCTTACTAATTAAACCATAATCATTTATGACTCTTACAAGTTCTAGTTGTTTTTTTTTACTAAATTTACTTGGAGTAGTAGGCCAATCATCAGCTATACATATTTCAACATACTTATAATTAGATTCTGATATTATCTTAATAGCTGAGTACGGATCAAGCTTTTTCATTGCATAAGTAGAAAAACCAAATTCAAACATCTAGAGACCTATCCTAGATTTCCCAATTACATCCTTATTAACAAGATTATGTGGCATTTTACCACTTAATACCCTTACGACTTCATTGGCAGTTTTAATTTCAAGGTCAAGGGTTGATTCCAAAGAGTAAAAGGCACTATGTGGAGTAATGATAACATTTTCTTGCTCAAATAAAAATGAATTCATAGAAGATGAAACATTTTCTAGTACATCGAATCCTGCTCCAAATAAATGGCCCGTATTTAAAGCTTCTGCAACTGCATTTTCATCTACTAGACCACCCCTAGAGCAATTAATCAAAATCGAATTCTTTTTCATTTTTTGTATTTCATTTTTTCCAATAATATTTTTGGTATCCTTATTCAAAGGTAAATTTAAAGAGATAAAATTTGAAGTGCTTAACAAGGTATCCATAGATACAGATTTACCAAATTTTGTTTGAGAGTTTTCAGCTAAACTCCTACTATTAACCAAAACCTCCATACCTAAATTATGCGCTTTTTTTTCTAAAGCCTTTCCTATTCTTCCATATCCTACTATTCCTAAAATAGAATCAGACAGCCTATGGCCAGGAAAGTCAAGAGTAATCTTGTTCCAGTCTCCTGCAACTACTTGCCTAGTATGAGTTACCATATTCTTATTTAATGATAAAAGCATTCCCAAAGCATGATCGGCAACTTCATCAGTACAATAGTCAGGCACATTAGTAACTACCAACCCAAGTTCAGTAGCTTTTACTAAATCAATATTGTCTACTCCTATCCCATACCTAGAAACAACCTTACAATTTTTTGCATTTTCTAATACTTTAGATGTAACTTTACCAAAACAAAAAATAATACCATGTACATCACTAACATACTTAATCAACGTAGATTCAGAATCATCTGGAGGAACTACTACATCATAACCAGCATCTTCTAAAATTTTTTTCTCGGGTGCAATACTAGGCCACACATAATCTGTTATTAAAATCTTTTGTTTCATTATTTTATTCCATAGGTTTAAACATACACCCTTCAACAAAGAAATCAAAGAAATCTGGAGAGGTTTCAAGTTCAATATGTTCTATTGATAGAACTAGTTTTTCTATATCATTTCTTGATTCTGTTGATAGTAACATTTTACATGCACCCAATAAGGAGGCGTTCCCAATTTTTTGTATTTTCGACCTATCTACATTAGCTAAAAAACCAATATCTATTGCATTTTCGATATCGATGTAATTTGCAAATCCTCCAGCTAAGTAATATTTTGAAATTTCACTAATATTTATACCTGAATTTTTAAGAATTATAGCTTGTCCGCAATAATTAGCTGCTTTAGCCTGAGCTAATGATGAAATATCAGAGTTGGATATAGACAAAGAATTTTCTTCTGAAAAAACAAACTCCTTAGAGTCATTTATAAGTCTTCCTAATTCATTCATAATATTACTTTTTCTAAGTTCGGCTAAGAGATCAATTAGACCTGAACCACAGATACCAACCGGATTAGTATCTCCTATTACTTCAAATTTAGTTGAAAAATCACTTTTTACTGAAATTTTTTCTATAGCCCCATCATATCCAGGCATGCCGTATGTTATGTCGCCTCCCTCAAAAGCAGGGCCGGCAGGGCATGACGCTGCATATATTTTTCCTGGCATTCCTAAAATAATTTCAGTATTAGTGCCAACGTCTACCAACAATACTGGTTCATTTTTTTCATACATGTTAATCGCAATTAAATCAGCAGAAATATCAGAGCCAATGTGAGAGGCAATTATTGGAGCACCATAAACAATCGCGTTAGGATTTACCCTAAGACCTAAATCTTTGGCTTTAGCCAAAAGTGCAGAATTATCTCTTTTACCATTTATTAATTCATTTTCAACTATTGATTTATAAGGCTTGGTACCTATAGTCGAGACGTCATAACCAAAAAAAATTTCTCTCATCGTTGTGTTGCCTACAACAACTACATCATAAATTTCTCTTCTTCGAATAAGTCTTTTTTTTACCATTTCTCCAATTTCAAAATTTATAGACGAAACTATTACAGATTTTAATTCTCCATTATTTTCACCTGTATCATATGAAATTCGGTTCATAATATCACTACCACCAAACCTTTGAGGATTTTCAAAAGAAGTAGTATAAACTAGATCAAAAGATTCTAAATCTATCAAATTCATAACTACTGTAGTAGTACCTATATCGATAGCAACACCATAAATAGAACCTCTATAATCATCAACATATGAATCATTAGAATACCTAGAGTATACTTTGTTATTTTTTCTAAAAAAAGCTGGAGAAATTTTCAAGTTTTCAGTAATAGGTAATGTTTCAGATAAAATTTTAGGTTGCCTTCTTAAAACTGAAAAATCTATCTTATTTGATTGATCAATTATTTTTGCCTGACATGCCAACCTGAAATCACCTCTAAGGAATTTCTCTGATTTAGATTTTTCAGATAAGGAATCCATACCGTCTTTTATTTCAATAATACATTCATGACATTCGCCATTTCTTGAACATGAAGTTGGAACTCTTACTGAAAGCTTATCGGCAATTTGAAATAGTGTATTGCCTATTTCGGCTTGAACAATCTTGTTATCAAGAAATACCGGGCACAAACTAAATTTCCCATGCATTTCTATAATCTAATTTATCGCTACCGGTACATACAGCTAAAGATTGACTCTTAATATAATGTTGATTTTTACAATCGAATTTTGCAGTACATCGACTTTTTGAATTTTTATAAGGACACCTAGATTTGTTTATTTCGTCAGCATTGAACGAAATATCTTTGAAAATTTGATAAATTTTATCCAAAGATGACTTAGCTTTTTCTATGTCTAGGTTTGAATTACTTGTTCTATTTTTTCCCATAATATGATTTATGAATTAAGTTCAGACAGTAGATCTATTAATTCCTTTGCTTTATCTACCGCATCAACAGCATTTTCTCCGTAAGCATCTGCTCCCATTTCATCTGCAAAATCCTGGGTTACTGGTGCACCACCTACCATAATTCTAACTTCATCTCTCAAACCCATATCTTCAAAAGTATTAATCGTAGTACCCATGTTTGGCATTGTAGTTGTAAGTAGAGCAGACATTCCAACTATATCAGCATCATGCTCTTCAACAGCATCGATGAAATCTTCAGGAGCAGAATCTACGCCAATGTCATGAACAGTAAAACCTGCGCCTCGAAGCATCATAATACACAAATTTTTCCCAATATCATGAAGATCTCCCTTAACTGTTCCCATTATTACCGTACCTAAAGGCTCAACTCCTGATGCAGATAAGATAGGTTCAATGTGAGCCATACCTGCCTTCATGGCTCTGGCTGAAACCAAAACTTCAGGAACAAAAATAATATTATCTCTAAACTTAACTCCTACTATTGCCATACCATTTAGAAGTCCGTCATCAAGTACATCATTAGCAGTATAACCTTCCTCTAAAGCTTTTTTTGTAAGAGCATCAACTCCAGAATTATTGCCTGTAATTAATTCATATGCAATTTCTTGCATTATAGGATCAAGATTTTCCAAAGCTGAACCAATATGATTTTGCTCACTAGGTTTTGTTACATATTCAAATTCTTTTTTCAAACCTTCATGACTTAATGACATTAAAAATTTCCTCTCTCAGCAACCCAATCTGCGATAGCTTCAGGAATTGCTAATAAATTTTCCATTTTTGTTTTGAGTGGAATAGCACATTCTGGTGCTATTAATTGTACTCCCGCATTCAATGCTCTAAAGACTTCTTCTTTTACAGCATCAGGTCCCTTAGAATATAGTGTAGTAGGATTATTTATATTTCCTGCTAACTTAATTTTCCCGTCGACAGTTTTTATTGCCTCTTCGGGGTCATTTCTAGAATCGAAATGAAATGCAGCCATTCCAGTTTCAGCAATGTATGGCATTCTATCTATTGTATTTCCGCATATATGAAGAATAATTGGGACATCTAATTCTTCTACTAATTCTTGGTGTAACTCCAATAAAAACCTCTTATAATATTCTCCACTAACTAAATCACCAGTGGCATGGTCAGGTAAAGTTAATATGTCTGCGCCTGATTCAATTTGCGCTTGTCCAAATAAAATTGTTATTTCTTTTAATTTTTCCAAACATTTAATAGTTTCTGCTGGATCATCTACTGTTCCTAAGAGAAATGGTTCGACTCCAAAGACATGATATGCTAAAGTCCACGGCCCCATTGTTTTACCTACAATTGCTACGTCATCAGGATATTGTTTTTTTAGTATTGCTATAGAATCAATAATCGTTTTAGTATCTTGGTGAGATAAAAAATCTTTTGGGATTTTTATATCATTTGAATTTTTCCATATAGGATTAGTCATTCTTACAGTTGGCCAATTATCTTTTTGCTCCCATTGCATATCACATCCCAAAGCAGATGATTCTTGGATAATACTAAAATATGGAGCTATAGTATCAAAACCTAATTGTGTATATGCAGTTGATGCTAAAGACGCATTCAAGTTAGCATCTCTATTCGCTTCGGGAAAGTACGCATTGTTTAAGTCCATGAACTCAACAGTTGCTACACTTGTCGGGGTGCATACTGGAGGGCGATCATGTGGTTCACCGTTCAATGCTGCAAATACTCTTTCTTTTGAATTCATAATTTCCTGCTTTTTTCTTACATATCTTAAGTTTGAGAGAAACCTAATGTTTGTGTAGTCATTTGCCCCTGCATTTCATTTTGAGAAAGCATGTTTTCAGTAGCACTTACATTTCTAGCTACAGGCAAAATCAATCTAGCAAATTTGTCATATCTTTTTCCATCTGGGAACATAAATTCCTCAGGAGAGACCCTCTTACAACCTGCATACTTCATAAACCCACCTACAACTGCTCGTATCCTCAAATGAGCCTTATCGTGTTGCCCTTCAGCAGACACTCTATATATAATTTTAGAACCTTCTTCATGTGTATCTAGAAAAAACTTAAGTTTAGTTTTGGTATCTGAAGCTGAAATAGGACCGTCTAGCTTAAAATCCTTTTGTTCTTTTTGAACAGCATTTGTAAACATAAACCTCAGCGCTCTTTCAAGATATAAATCTGTTTTCATAACTAACTTGTCAGTAGTACCTGGCAAGATATCAACATCTCCTAACAAGACACAATTATCTCTGATTTGCTCTATCCTCTCATTTAATTTAGGCAAATTGCTAAATGACCAAATAGTCAAATTACGGTTTTTTTTGAAAATACCAACTGAAATATTATTAAAAAAAGGATCCATTGAAACAAGTTCAATACATGTACCTAATTCTTTTGTTTTTTTTCTTGCATCCATTAGTTTGAGTTAATTATATATAAAATCATTATTTTTACTCTACATAATTTTTCAATTGCTTTCTACTAAATTATAGGTTCAGTAAACACTATTATTGAAAATTAATAAAATGATATTGAATATTTACTTGAGTTTACCTTTCAAATTATAATTATGGACTTATAAGTAATTATTACTCTCCAAATTATTTATATTAGCCTAATACTTTTCTAAGTGCCCGTATGTGATCATCAGTTGTGCCACAACAGCCACCAAGTATATTTACAGGTACTTCTGCTAATTTTTTATAATTTTCAGCCATAAATTCTGGAGATTCTGGATAAACGACTTTTCCTTTTACAATACTCGGGATACCAGCATTTGATTGAACTACTAAATATGAGTCAGTTACTTGACGCATCATAGTTGCAATTTCTATCATCTTTTCTATTCCGTTTCCGCAATTAGTACCCACAATATCAGCACCGGAATCTAGTAAACCTTTAACAGCAGATTCAGGTGTCACCCCCATCATAGTAAAGTATCCTCTTGGTCCTTTGTCAAAAACCATGGTTGACATTACTGTCAAATTAGTATGATCCTTGGCAGCCTTAATTGCTAATGAAGCCTCTTCCAATCCTAACTGAGTTTCTATCATAACTGCATCAGCACCTCCATCTTCAAAGGCTTTACACATTACTGTGAAAACATCGTACATTTCTGATTCAGATATGGGTCCAAGAGGTTCTAAAAACTCTCCAGTAGGCCCAATTGAACCACAAACATATTTGCCTTCAGGCTTAACAGATTTAGCTAGTTCAGCTGAAAGTTTATTTACTTCATAGAATTTATCCTCTATTCCATATTTTTTCAGCATAAATTTATTACCACCAAACGAATTAGTCAATACAATATCTGACCCCGAATCGAAATAATGCTTAGCCATCTTTTTTATTATTTCCGGACTTTCGATATTCATTTTTTCTGGCGAGTCCCCTGGGGTCAAACCGTTTTTCTGCAAGTAAGTGCCTGTTGCTCCATCAAACAGTAATATTTCTTTTTTTTCTAATCTATCTAATATTTTCATATATTATTCTTTCTTAAATTATTCTAATAACCAAGCATCAATAGCACCATGAGACTCATCACGAGTATTGTCATCTATGGCCTTGACTATTCTCTTCACAAAGTCTTTTGGCATAGAATTATATTTTTTTTCATAAAAATCAAGTGCAGAATTTAAATCTTTCTTAATTTCTATATAATCGCCATATCCCCAATAATTTAAGTACTCATCAGTACCAGCACTTCCATCGTACATCGCTATAGAATCTATAGCTTGTTGAAACCGTTCATCAAGTTGCCTCGAAATAGTATTACTACTATCTTTGCCTTGTATTTGTACAGGAATTTCTTTCCAGTACATGATTCTAATTAAAACGCTCATTTTATTAATTTAATTTTTATACTTATATTCTTATAATACTAAATTCTTTCATTTTTGGATAAAACTTAAGTATAATTAAACCCTAAAATTAATATTGACTATAATGAAAAGTACAAATAAAAAATTTGCAGCATTGTATAAATTTTGTAAGATTACAAAATTAGATTTACGTAAAAATCAGATACTGGAATTTTGTAACAAAAATAATATATTAGGTACTATTTTGATTGCCGAAGAAGGCATAAACGGCACAATTGCAGGTAACGAAACAGATATTGATAAAACTATCATTTATTTACAAAATCTATTTCAAATAAATTCATTAGATGTTAAATATTCTTTTTCTTCTTCAGAGGGATTTTATCGTATGAAAGTTAAAATAAAAAATGAAATCGTCACAATGGGCGAAAAAAATATTTACCCATCTGAAACAACAGGAGAATATGTGGATCCAAAAGACTGGAATAATTTTATTTCTCAAGATGACGTTTTACTTATAGATGCTAGAAATATTTATGAAACTTCTATTGGAAAATTCAAAAATTCTATGGACCCTTCAACAAAAACATTCAAAGAATTTCCTCAATGGGTAGACGAAAATATAAATCATATAAAAAATTACAACAAAGTTGCAATGTATTGCACAGGAGGAATCCGTTGTGAAAAGGCGTCATCATACTTGAAAGAAGTAGGAATTAATGATGTATTTCAATTAAAAGGTGGAATTCTTAAGTACTTAGAATCCATACCGAAAAGTGAGAGCATGTGGGACGGAGAATGTTTTGTATTCGACCAAAGAGTTTCCATAAAACATGGATTACTTGATGGTGATTACACACAATGTTATGCCTGCAAAAATCCTATATCTATCGATGACACTAAATCTCCTCATTATAAAAAAGGCGTAAGTTGCCATCTCTGTTTCAACAAAAAAAGTATTTTTGATAAATCCAGATATGAAGAAAGACAAAATCAAGTTGAATCAAACCTAATTAAGGGTAAAAAACATATAGGAAGAAATACTGATAGTTATAAAAAAACTGTTCGCTTACAAAATAGAGAATTAAAAGAGTAAGTATGCTAGAAAATGAACAAATAAAAAAAATTACTGTTATAGATGATTATCCTACAATTCTTTCTGACTCATATGAATTTAACACTCTAAGAAAAAACAAAAATTATAATCTAGTAATAAATAGAACAAGACCAAAATCACCAAATGAAATATTAGAAATTTGTGCTGATTCAGACACTATCATAGTTTCTCATACGTCCACAAATATAGATAATCCGCTCTTAGAATCTGTTTCCCAAGATTTAAAACATATAGCTATATGGGGAACAGCAATGGATCATGTAAATATATCCTCTGCTAAAAGATTAGGAATAGCTGTCAGCAATACTAAAAACTCATCAACTATTTCAGTTGCTGAACATGCACTTGCCTTATTATTAACAACTGCAAAAAAAATACCTCAGATGGATACAAGAATGAGAGGAGGGGAGTGGCCCTCTTCACAACTTATTCAACTCAAAGGAAAAACGTTAGGAATAATAGGAGCGGGCCCTGTAGGCATTAGATTAGCCAAAATTGCAAGCGGTATTGGTATGAAAATAATAATACATCCGATAAACGACCAAACACGAGAGAAACTTTTATCTGACAAATCTTTCAAATGGAAAATTGTTTCGATTGATGAACTTCTTGAACAATCAGATGCAGTATCCTTACATGCTAGATATAACTCACATACTGACAAGTTTTTATCTGCTAATGAATTTTCCAGAATGAAGCCTAATTCAATTTT
>MDSY01007621.1_pt1 | contig 22187 bp, 3 predicted proteins | sample 811131 | NCBI WGS metagenome assembly MDSY01 (sample SAMN05326643, study PRJNA326480) | marine metagenome | isolation source: seawater | place: Atlantic Ocean: South West | collected 2010 | reverse complement strand
GACTAGCAGAGAGTGGAAAGTGAAAATAGTACGGCTTGTTGTGAAGTCTTGAGAGTTGATGGCGACTTCCAAGTACGCAACGCCCGTCGCAGCCGCAGGGGAGACGCACAGCAGGGTACTCCCGTCAAGCGTCGCCAGAACTGACAAGGCCAAACTGGCCGTCGATGAGTCTGATTGGCTTGCACCAAAGTCCAAGCCGAGGTTGCCGGAAGAGCCCTCGCCGCTCTGCGATCCAGAGTCCGCTACAATATCGCCGCTCAAACCTGAACCAGATCCTGAGCCAACGTCGCCGGAAGAGCTGGCGCCAGTATTCGGGTCCGACCGGAGCACTTGAAAACGGCAATGGTATTGAGCACCACCCTGGAGCCCATGCCCATACACACGCACTCGTGTGCCGCCTGACGCGGGACCAATGTCCGGAGTTACGATCGAAATCGTCGGCGGCGGGTAATAGTCGAAGCTCACCGATCTATTTGTGGGCGCGCCGGGCGGCGGCTGGAAACGATAGGTGCCGCCTGTGTAGGTGAGCTGCTGACCATTGAGTGTGAGCCGCAGCGAGCTCGTTCCCACAGCTGCCACGGGCGTGAGACAGGCAACGGTGCGCGAGATACGGTGATACGACGCTGCGGTGCTCGTCTTCCCAAAAGCACAGAGATAATGAGAGCCATCAGCCAAGTTGCGGCCCGAGAGCACCACACGCGAGCCGCCCGCAGCGGGGCCGTGCGTCGGAGCGACGCTTGAAATGATGGGCGGCGCGTAATAGGTGAAATTGACGCCCTGGCGCGAAAACTGCTGAGCGTTTATCGATAGGCTGAGGGTCACGGCGCGCGAGGCCACATGTGCGCCAAAGCCAACAGCGAAGCGACCGAGGACGTAGTTGCCCGTACCTTGACCGCTGGTTGCACCGACGGAGACGACCCAATCCGGTTGAGGGTGCCAATTGTCGAGGGTGAGCCCCGACACAAGTAGCCCAAGGGTGTGCTCTCTCACGCTGAGGCCGTCGACACCGTAGGCGATGCGGCAGCGCATGTGCGTCACCCACTGTGGCAGGGGAACGCGCAGCAGCTCGAGCGCGCGATTAGAAACGATCAGCACAGCGTCTCGTTGGCGAAAGACCACGACGAGGCCGGGGCCGCTACTGGCCGCCCCGAGCATTCCCTGACGCAAGAGACCAAAACCAAAGCTGAAGCCATCTCCGCGGCCATTGCCTGCGCGAGTCTCAACGTTGAATCGCGCCACAAAGTATCCGAGCCCACCTCCAAGCCGGCGTGCCTCGTCGGCGCCAGGGCAGAGGATCGCGGCGCCGGTCAGTTGCGACGAGGCGCGCGTGAGCAGCGCGGCGACGCCGTCGTCGATCAGGAGCGGAGCGTCGTCGCTGGAGACCGCGTGGCCGGAAATACACTCGCATGCGTGCGCCCGGAGCGGCGGCGGCCACACCGACGGCGCTTGCAGGCAGCGCGGTAGGCTGCCGAGGACGAGTTGCAGGGCGACCCCCGCCTCATCTGCAGGAGGGGTCTCACAGCGTGCTGCCGTCTCGTTGAGCGTTGAAAGCAAGGCGATTCCGTTCGGGTGCGGGTTCGGGCCAATCGCGCCGCTGCTGGGCGCCTCGAAGCGAAATGCCCACTCGTGCGGTCCGAAGCCGCTTCCGAAGAGCTCGAGGCGCGTGCCGCCGAGCACGGGGCCCGAGGTGGGGCTGATTGCGCCAACTGCAGCGATGGCGCTCATCTCGAGCGCCAAAGAGTTCTCAAACTGCTGGCCGTTGAGAGAGACGCTGAGGCTGGTCGCATCTGCTGCAGAGAGCCCAGGCGGCAGCCGGCAGTGCACCTCGTTAGCTGCGTCGTCGAAAGCCTCTGCTGCGAGGACGACCACCGTGTACTCATCCCCAAGGACAACGTAGCGACAGTGGTAGTCGGAGCCGCCGCCGAGACCAGAGCCCAACACGCGCAGCAACGCGCCGCCCGCAACAGGGCCGCTCGTCGGGAACACATGCGAGGCAATGGCTTGGTAGAAGCCGAACTGCGATCGCGCCGTGCTGCTGTAGACGTGCAAGCCCGCGTCGAGCGACACGCCAAAGTCGACGGCGCCCGCCCGCGCGAGCGTGGGCGTCTGCCCGCATTCCATCTCGCCCGCGCCCTCCCTCGCAGGGACCGTGGCGATCAAAGTGGCATTCACGGAACTCGCGCCGAACGCGCATGTGTACTCGAGCCCGTGCTCAAACATGGAGCCGAGCACGCGCACCGTAGTCCCGCCTGCGACGGGGCCGCTCGAGGGGCTGAAACCGGAGACGAACACACGCGCATCGTAAGTGAACGTGGGACCGTCAGCCGTGAACTGCTGACCGTTGGCAGACACCTCGAGCCGCTGCGCTATGGGCCGCACGAGCGTGTCGCCCGAAAGCGTCACGTTGTCGAACCAATGATTGTCCAAGGCAAGGCCAGTGTGCGCGGCGAGCGCGAAGCGCCACGATGGCGTGGGCGCGAGCGCGCACACGCAGGCCGCCGCCGGCGACGCCGCCGCCGGCGCGCCCGCGAAGGACTGGAGTACGGCCGTGTCACACACGGGGAGGTTCCGAGCGAGCGTGCGGCCATTGAGATCGATGAGGAGTCCGTCGGGTGAGTCGAGCGTGTGCAGCCCGATGCGCAGGGTCACCCAAGTGGACTTGGGCCAGCCGTCGGGTAGAGGGATGGTATGGTGCACCTCATTGGCGCAGAGGACTTCGATTCGCTCTTCGGAGCCTGATCCAAAGTGTTTGCCGTGGCTGTGAAAGCGCAACCGGAGCCCAGTGCCGCCTCCCCAAACGCCAAGGCCACTCGCATTGAGACCGGTCACGAAGGGGTAGAGAGGCGCCGCCGGAGTAGCGTCATTGTCCAAGTCGTCGAGCATGCCGGTGCCCGAGCCCGTTTCGCCCAACCCAGATCCTAATCCATATTCGCCAGAGGCACCATCGCCGGAGGGGGCGTCTCCAAAGCCCTCGGCAGCCACTTCAAGCACCGCGCGCGCCTGGGCGACGCCCGAGATCTCCCCATATAGCACGCTGAATCCCTCGCCGCCGTGGATGTGGCCTCCCGCTCCTGCATCGAAAGCCTCGAGTCCGCCTTGGCCGCCGCCAATGTAGACGAGTGCGCGCAAGTCGAAGGAGGACCACGTGCGCTCTCCGGGCGGCGTGAGCAGCGCTGCGCCTTGCTCAAAGTGGCGCCGCTGCGTCAGCTTGAGCACGCCGTCGGCAACGACGGCGCCGCCAAGAAGCCACACGGACGGCCGGGGCGCGAGGCTGTAGTCACCGCCTATGGCACTGCAACTGATACTTTCGCCTATGCTGCCGTAACCAGAGCTGCCGCCGCCACCGCCGCCGCCGCCACTGCAATCGACTCGACCTGACGAGCCAAATTCGAACGAGAGGCGGCGCGTGGCTCCAGCGGCTTCTGCGGGGGGCGCGTCGCAACGCACCTCGTCGGACGCGACAGCAGTCGCCGGCACGATGGCGCTGCCCCACCAGCGGTCAACGCCAGTCGAGGCGTTGTAGGAGGATGCCGTGAGCCAGCGGCCCGGTTCAGGACCAAACTGGAAACGGCAGGAGATGCCAGCCTTTATCATCTCGGGGGACAGGCCATCGAGGCGCAAGGTGACCGGCTGGCCGCCCACCCATAAACTGTGTGAAGGCTCGAGTTTGGTCACCGTGAGCTGGTGCAGTTCCATGGAGAGCTCTTCTTCTGTGAACTGTTGGCCGTTGGTAGAAACGGCGACGGTGGCGCGCGGCGCGGACTTGTCTCCCAGCGCAGGCGAGAGGCACACCACAACGTCGTGCCTCGGTTCATAGGTGGCTGGAACACGCAGCTTGAGCTGGGGAGGGACGCCGGCACCGGAGGCGCAAGCGCCATAGGGGTTGCCCTTGTCGCGGCTCTCGCCGCTGCCGGAGCCCTCGCCGCTGCTGGAGCCCTCACCGCTGCCGAATTCGCAGCTGCTATCGACAATAAACTGGCAGACGTATTTGCCACCGCTAGCCCCGCTGCCAATGCCGAATCCGCGAATGGTCGTGAGCGTGCCACCGCTCCGGAGGGCGCTCGGTGGCGACAGTGCGGAGAGCACTAGCTCATAGTATGTGAATGCCGCGCTGCTCTGCGTATACTGCTGCCCATTGGAGCTCATTTCAAGCGCGACCGTCGCCTCCTCATGCGGCGGCGCCACGCACCACAGCCTGTGCGGTGCATCGGCGTCAACAGTGGCGGGTACGATGCTGGAACCACCGAACCGACACTGGCTCCGCGTGCCGCGACTGAAGTTGGTTCCCGAGACTTCGACGAGCGTGCCTCCTGCGATCGGACCGCGGTCGATGCTCACCGATGAGACTGCAGGCAGCGGCACGAAGGTGAAGTTGCGCGCATCGTCCGTAAAGGCCTGCAAATTGAGAGTCACTTCAAGTGGCGCGTGCTCGGTGCAGACATACGCGCCGGCGCGGAGCCGGATGTGACTGATCTCGTGGCGCGCATACTGTGCACCGGTGCGCGCCCCGAGGCCGAAGCGCCATGCAGCGTTGCCGGGGGGCAGCAGTAAGGGCAGCGGTGGCGCCAGTGAGACACCCCCAAAGCTGAGCAGTAGCTCGCTTCCCGTGGCGAAGAGCCTAAAGCTGCCCGCATATGAGGGGCCCGCGAGCGCCACGGGGAAGGGTCGCCTAGCGAGCACCACGTCATCCCAGCGCACAAGGAGCGTGCGGTTGTGGGTGAGCAGGCAGACGCGAAGCCCCTCTCCGCCGCCGAGTTCGCCGAGCGGCGTCTCGCCGAGAGAGCCGAAGCTTATACTGAAGCCCATGCCGCCGCCGCCGCCGCCGCCAAACGCGGGCTCACCAGGCGTGCCAACGATGGCGAGCTCGAGTTCGATCTCGAGCCATGGCAGATCTCGCGCACCGTCACCCGCGGCGAAGAGCACGGTGCCCGTGCTGTAGGGTGCGTTCGCAGTCAGCACTAGCTGCTCGCCCTTCACGGCGGCGCTGCCGAGCATGAGCGTCCCAGAGGGTAGCGCGGGCGAAGCGGCGGCGCCCCAGGCGAGTCGCATCAGGTAGGCCGCTGCGGCCTCGGTGGCGGTTGGCGCGGCGCATCGGAGGGTGCTACCGCCGTCAACAATGGTCGCGGCGACGAGTGCAGCGCCGAAGCGGCACTGGATCGGATGCGCGGCAAATGTGACGAAGTGGTCCCCTTGCACGGTGACGAGCGTTGCACCCACTGCGGGACCACTGCTCGGTGAGATCAAGCTCACGCGCGGAGGGGTGTAGAAGAAGAAGGCTCGACCCTCGATCACACCCTCATTGCCGGAGCCAAAGCCAGAACCCGACTCAACTGACCCATCGCCTGAGACACTGCCCGAGCCAATGCCCGAGCCACTGCCCGAGCCGAAGCCAAAGTCTCCATTGCCGACATTTTCACCGCCGCTGCCGCGACCGATAAACTGCTGCCCGTTGAGAGTGAGCGAAACGGTCACCTCTCCCACCGAAGTGGGCGAGCTGGCCGAAGCAACGCACTGCACTGCAGAGGTCGAGACAAAGGAGGCGGCAACCAGAAAGCTCGAGCTGAAGGCGCATTTGTAGTCGGAGCCACCGCCAAGATTAGCGCCATGGACGGTCACTTGGGTGGAACCAGCCACAGAGCCCGCGGTGGGGAAGACTTTCCTGACAGACGCGGGGCCGTAAAAGGAGAAGCTCACCCCCGCCGGCGTGTACTGCTGGCCGTTGACGGTCACTCTGATCGTGGCGAGCGCCGCTGCGGCGGTCGACGGCGAGACACAGGCCACATGGATCGCGCCACCCGACTCACTGTCGACGAGGGACGCGACCACCTCGTGCTCGCCAAAGCGGCAGCGGTAGTCGTCACCGCCGCCGAGGTTGCTTCCATAGACGCGCACAGCGGTGGCACCGGCCAGCGGGCCCGAGGAGGGGCTAATCGAGCTGAGCACGGCCGGCAGTAAGAAGATGAAGTTGAGGAGCGCGTCATCGTGAAATTGCTGGCCGTTTAGAGCGAGTGCGAAGCGGCGGGCACCCACGGCGCCCTCTTGTGTGTGGGGCGTCACACAGCGCACGTCCCTCGCACCCGCCGATAAGGTGGCTGCGGCAGTGTTGAAGGTCGTGGTGTTGTCGCTCGTGAAGTCGTCGCTCGTGGCGTTGTCGCTCGTTGTGATGCCAAATGCACACATGTACTCGGAGCCGCCGCCGAGATCCGAACCGAGCGCGGCGACGCGTGTGCCGCCCAAGATCGGGCCTGTGCTCGGAACGATCATCAAGAGCTTGGGCGGTGCATACAGGTTCAAGTTGAGCGCGTCGTCCGTGTACTGCTGCGCGTTGGGACTGAGCTTGAGGGTGTGTGCGCCAGCGCCGAGTGCAGCGAGCTCCGGCGAACCCTCAGGCATCTGGCACAGCACAATTGCTGGTGGCGGGCTCAGAGCGAGCGTGGCGTTGATCGGGCCGACGCTGCCACCGAGCACAAATACGGTGTGGGTGCCTTGGAGCAGGTGTGAGCCCATAAGCCGCACGAGAGTGCCGCCTTGCAGCGGCCCCGAACTCGGGTTGAGCGCATCGAGCCTCGGCGGCGAGTAGTAGCGGTAGCCACCGCCGCCCGTATACTGCTGCCCGTTGGCCGAGATGCGCACGTCAACGGAGCCCGCGGCGGCTGCGAGCGGCGCCGGACACCCGACAAACTTGTCCGCCTCGCGCGCACCGAATGTGACCGTGTCGCCAAATTCGCAGTGGATGATGGCGCCGCCGCTGCTGTCGCCGCCGTCGCCTTGGACGGCGATGCGTACGGTGGTGTTCCCGAGCGTTGGGCCTGAGGCAGGCGCCAGCAACTCAATCGAAGGAGCCGCAAAGTAACGGAACATCACGGTATCATCGGTGTACTGCTGCGCGTTGATTGCAATCTCGAGCGTTACTGGGATGTCCTTTCTCGCCAACGACACCTTGGGCGCTGGCGCGCTGCACTTTAGGAAGTGTCCCGCCTGGGCATCTCCCATGAGCGTCGCGAGCACAACGGCGTCCCCAAAGGCGCAACGATAGCCGGCGCCGTCAGCGAAGTGGGCGCCGAAGACGTTGATCGTCGTGCCGCCGGCCAACGGCCCCGAGGTGGGTGCAATCTGGCTGACAGTAGCGGGCGGGAGGAACCTGAAGAAGGTGAACGTTGTGGCGTCGAGGTCCGAGTACTGGCGTGCGTTGAGCGAGACTCGGAAGGGGAGCATCACCTGGTGGTCCGTGGGCGGTGCCACGCATGAGAGCGACCGCGCGGTGCTGCTTGGCGTCGCCTCCACGACGACGACGCCGAAGCGGCACGTGTAATTATCACCGTGACGGAAGTTGACCCCCGCAACGACCACTTGCGTGCCGCCTTTAAGCGGCCCGTTGGCTGGTGAGATGGCGTAGACGGTGAGCGGCGCGTGATACACGATCATCGCGTCAGCGCCGCTCGCGGCGTGCACCGCGCGCACGTACTGCTGGCCGTTGAGGCTGAGTGCGAGAGCGTACGCGATTTGAGACCCCCCCTCGTGCAGCCACGGGGACGAGATCCGCACTCTATCGATCCAGTGGTTGTCGCCGTCGGGACCCGAAGCGATCGCACCGAGCCCGAAGCGCCAGCCGCGGCGCGGCGCGTACTCGGGAATGGAAATCGCGAGCGTGCTCGCGTTCGCTGTCCAGCCATCAAAGCGGCCGTCGAAGGTGATGCTTAGCGTATAAGCGCCGAGCGCTCCGCCACCGTGCGCGCCGTGCTCTGCCATCGAGAGCCGCACCGGCGCCCACGCGCGCTCGCGAAGCGCGCCGCGCCCAGGCGCGTACACACCCAGCGTCGCGCCGCTGTAGCGCACAGTGAGCGTCCCTAGCGCTGTATCCCACGAGAGCACGAGCCCCTCGAAGGGCGTGCCGGTAGCCATCGTTGGTCCAGAGGCGACCAAGCCGCCAAATGCGTAAAGCAGACCGCCGGCGCCGTCAAGCACGCCGTACGCAAAGGAAAAGCCGTCGGCGCCGCCGCTGGAACCGCCACTGCTACCACACGCACTGCCAATGTAAAGCTCAAAGTCTACGTGCCACGAGGGCAGTGGCGGCTGCGGCTCGGGCAGCTTTGTGGCGACCCAGCCGGCGCGGTAGATTTCTCCTCCGCCAGCCGATGTGAGCTTCAGGACGCCATCCTCGACGGTGGCGCCGCCGTGGAGCTCGAAGAGGGGGCTGTCTCCTTTCGCGTCAAAGTCGACATCGAGTCCGTACACTGAGGTCGCCGGCGGCAAGAGTGCGCCGAGCGGCGGCGCCTCGCAGAGCGCGGTGGAGGCATCGAGCCAGGTGGCCTCAACGATGCCAAAAGTGGTGGTGGAGAGGCCCGCCGTGGCGCTCACGTTCCCCGCGCCGAAGCGGCAGCGGAGCGTGCTCACGTTGAGAAAGCCGGTGCCGCGGAGCGTGATCTGCGTGCCGCCGCCGAGCGCAGTGGAGAGCGGTAGCACCGCGTCCACCTCTGGACGTGCGTGCCACGCATAGCTGCCGACGGCGGTCGTGAACTGCTGCCCGTTGAGACTCACGGCCACAGCCACGGCGCGCCCTGGCTCCGCAGCGGGTGCGCGGCAAAGGAGTGCTGGCGGCGTGTCGCCAAGCGCCTCGCCCACGGTGGCGGTGACGGTGCCGACGCCATCAAAGCGGCACTGTGGCGCGCATGCGCAGCCAAAGCCTCCTCCCGTGATGGTAAGCATCGTGCCGCCCGCAGCAACACCAGAGGTGGGGAAGAGGGCGGCGGGGGTGGGGTCTGCGATGTACATCCAGAAGACATGCCCTTCAGTTGCCGCCGTTTCAAACTGCTGGCCGTTCAGTGTAAGCGCCAACGGGCGCGCCGTCCCGGCCGCCGCACTCGAATTGGTGCTGGGTGAGTGGCAGAGGGCGACGACGGTGTCAGCGGCGCCGCTCATCGTTGCGACCACCTCCTCGGCGGCGTTCATGCCGAAGTCGCACCGTGGCTCCGAGCCGACGGCTGGCGCTAGCTGCCCGCCGAGCAAGACGGCGGTGCCACCGCGAACGGGGCCGCAGCGAGGCGAGAGCGTCGCGAGCGCTGGCGGAGTGTACACAGCAAAAGGGAGGGATGAAGAGAACTGCTGGCCGTTGGCACTCACCGTGATAAACGCGGTGCCCGCGTCCATCCCCGGTGGCGTGGTGAAGCTGAGCTCCGCCGCACCGCTCGCATTGGGGGGGAGGAAAAAGCGACGATGGCTTGAAGAGCTAGTGGCGCCAGAGCTCGATCCTAACCTCGAGCCTCCGTTGGCCCCCCAGCCCCAGCTCGCGTCCCCTAAGCCTGAGCAGCCGGAGCCAACATCGCCGCTACCGGGGCCGCCGGCATCGCCGCTGCCCTCGTCGCTGCTGCCCCTGTCAACGCTGCCCCCGTCGCCGCAGCCCCCATCACCGCTGCCGCTAGATGAAAAAATGCCCGAGCCGGAATGGAAATCGCCGATCTGATCTTCACTCAGATCTGCGGAGCGCCCTTCCTCAAGCATCAGCGCCACCACGTAGTCTACGCCTTCTTCGAGTAAGTGCTGCCCTGTAAGCGTCACTAGCGTGCCGCCCGCGGAGGGCCCCGAGGTGGGGGTCAAAGCCAACGGCAAAACTGGCGCGAGGTATTCAAACTCGGCTTGCGCCGACGAATAGTCGTCGCCACCGTTGAGCGAGATCTCGAGATGCAGCGCGCCCGCGGCGGCCGCGGCGGGTGCGGTGCACTGCAGAGACGGGAGCAGCGCCTGCCCCTCCTCTAAGGCGATCCACGTGGCGTCAACCTCCACCGGCGCACTGCCATCGATATGCGCAAACCGGCACAAGGTTCGCCCACCGTAGCGTTCAGCGGCGGCGCGATTCGGGGCAAGCGGCGGCGTCGCGTCGATGCGGATCACGGTGCCGCCGAGCGAGGGGCCTTGCGAAGGGCTAAGCGCGAGCGTGCTCATTTTGGGGTGTGCTGTAAACGCCACCGTGGAGGAAGACACGTCGCGGCCGTTGAGGCTCACCTCGACGGCGATCTTAATGCCTGCGGGCAGTGGCGGTGTGGCGCAACGCAGCTCTCGCGGCGTCGAGGAGGCCAATGATGCAGGCGACACAAGGTCACTGGCAGCGGCCGCAGCATCGCCAACCGCGCTGCCGAAGCGGCACGTGTACTCCGTTCCGCAGCTAAAGACGGTCCCTTGCAACCGAAGGAGGGTCCCCCCTGCGGCGGGACCGGTGCTTGGAATGAGCGTGGAGACAATCGGCTGCGCAAAGAATGTAAACGTTGAGTTAAGTGCTTCGAACTGCTGTCCGTTGAGGGCAAGACTTAACGTGGCCTCGCCAGCGTCCTCACGCGGCGGCGTCCGTGCAAGCAGCATTGGACTGCCAAAAGGCGCGGCGGGATGCGACCACGTGGCGGCGACGACGACCGTGTCAAACGCGATGGAAACGCGAGCGCCGCCACGGAGTCCATCGCCGTGTACCACGATCGTGGTATTACCTCGAACCGAGCCCGAGCGCGGTAGTGCGCCTCCGTCAAGGCGCGGCGGCAGCGCGAAGCGGAAGGCACGGGCATTGGAAGAAAAGTCGCGCGCATTGGTGCTCATCTCGATTGCAACGTCGTTTGGGTGCGCGAGCGCGGCGCCTAAGAAGCGCACGGCACGCACCGTGTGGCCGGCTGCAGAGGCGCCGCTGCGCGCGCCAAGTGCGAGCTGCCAGTGCATGGCAGGGGCCCACCCTGGTAGCTGCAGGTGAGAGAGCACGACGGTCTCGTCGAACGTGATGCTGAGTGATGCGGGGGGCAGAGAGGCGACGAGTAGACCCCCTTCCACGACCTCTGGCAACGGCCGCTCTACAGCGACGCGAACGCGCACCAATTCCCCCCGCAGGAGAGTGAGGCTGAGCGCGAATGGCAGTGCAACGTCGCCGAGCAGGGGCAGCCCGCGCCAGAGTACGCGCAGCGCGTACCCATCGCCGCCGCCGCTCGCGTTCGCTGCCGGTTGCAGGAGGCGCAGTGGACGAAGCTGCACGCGCAGCCCACCACCGGCGCCGCGCTCGGAGACGAGATCTTTGGGGAAGTCGCCAAAGCTGAGCGAGACTCCATCACCGGCTGCCAAGGGCAACCTGGAAGGGAGTGGCAGGATCGACGCCGGCGAGTCGGATTCATCGCCCGTGCCGGAGCCGCCGGAGCCGACATCGCCGCTGCTGGAATAGCCGGAGCCCACACCTGCGCTGCCGCAATCGCTGGAACCCACATGGCCGCTGCCGTAATCGCTGGAACCCATATGGCCGCTGCCGGAATAGCCAGCGCTGGCCGTGTCGCCGGAATAGCCGGAGCCGATAACGTCACCATTGGAATCGCCGGAGCCGACATCGCCGCTATCGTCGCCGCTGCCATCGTCACCACTGCCACCATCGCCGCTACCGCCTTGGCTCAGATCCTCACTCAAGGCCCTGCAGAGCTCCATCTCGCCCGATGCAAACACCTCCCCCGAATCCGATCCATAGCCCTCGCCGGAACTCTCGCCCTGGGAAAACTGCACATGTTCCCGCCAAACGCCGTTTTCGAGCGTCCACTTGAGGTCGGTGGAGGCGTGCCGCCACGACTCGTGGCCGCCGTGGTACGCCGCCCAGAAGCCATCGGCGGCGGCGGAGCTCACGGCAGCGCGCACGACGCGCAGCTCAAATGCCACCTCAAAGGACTCGAGCGGCGCCTCGAGGCCGAGGGCGCCGAGATCAAAAAATGCACTGCCCACGCTAAAAGGCGACAGCCCAGTGAGCCAGAGCAGGGGCGAGCTGATTGCCTCGTCACCTGCATCATCGTCGCAAGCATCGACCCGATCGGGGTCGCCATCACTAGCGTTGGCCTCGGGAGGGCTCAAAGGTGACGCGGCGCCGAGGAGTGCGAGCGGACTCGCCGAGAGGTTGAGTTGCACACGGAGCGGCGACGCGGCGGTGGGCAGCGCGGGCGAGATGCAGGCGATGCCCGAGGGTGCAAGAAAGGTTGCGGAGACCGACTCTGGGTCAATGGCAGCTGCGGCGGCTCCGGTAGCACTGCCGAAAGCGCAGCGGAGGCGCGAGCTGTTGACGAAATTGTCGCCAAAGAGTTCGATGCGTGTGCCGCCGGCGAGCGGGCCCAAGCTTGGCGCAAGCGCGCTCACGTGCGGCCGTGGATACATGGTAAAGTTGAGAGACGTGTCCGTATATTGCTGGCCGTTCAAGGTGAGTGCGAGCATGAGCGGCGTTTCGTGTCTAGGAATTTCGCCGTCGGCGAGCGGCACCGGCGGTGTGCGGCAGAGGAGCGTCTTGTTGGAGGCGAAGCTCGCGGTCACAATGACGTCCAAAGGAAGGGATGCCGTGGAGTCAGCGGAGCCGGAGCCGGAGCCGGAGCTGAAATGTGACGAGCCCATCACATCCAGATTTGACGAGCCCATCTCGATCGGATCTCTCGATCCGAGCTCGGCCGAGCCAGCAGTCGCGACGCCGAGATCAGTGTCCGCTCGGCGCCAGCGGCAGCGGTAGCCGAGTTGGCCCTCGACCGAATCGAGGACCACAGCAACGAGCGTACCTCCACCCGCAGGCCCTGACTCTGGGGAGATCTCGCTCGCCGAGATTGCGGCATGCACGCGGACCGCCGCCGCCACCGGCGCGAACTGCTGCGCATTCGGCGAGATGGCGATCTCGGCGTCTCCCAAGGCGAGTGGGGGCGTGACACAGAGCAGGGCACGCGCGGCATCGTCTGTCGAGAGCGGCGCCTCCCCCCCAGGCGAGGCTGCGCGGATCGCGGAAGCCGTGCTCTCAAAGAGGCTGGCGGTGACGACGACACCGGCAACGGGAAAGGGCGGGCGCTCCGAGTGCGGTCCGAATCGGCACCTGTAGCGATCGCCACCGGCCACCAGGCCGCGACCGCTGATGACCAGGCGCGTGCCACCAGCAATGGGACCTGCCCCTGGGAAGAGTGAGACGAGAGTTGTCATCGACGGAGCGTAGAACAGAAATATGTGGTTACCAGCTGTGGCGAACTGCTGCCCGTTTCGCGCGATGAGCACAGGCACGGTGCCAGCGGTGGAGGCCGGCGTCACGCAAGTGATCTTAGCGCCGTCGCTATCGCCGCGGTTCGCAGCCGCCGCGACCGCGACTGCCTTGTTGCCCAGGCCAAACTTGCAACGGAGCAGGCCTGAGCCATCGAAGGCGCCGTGGGCAAAGCCTAGGCGGACGGTGGTGCCACCGAGCGTTGGGCCGCTTGCAGGATGCAGAGCTCCCAGCGGCTGCGCCTCAGGCGGGTAGAGGGAAAAGCGCAGCGACTCCTCAAAGGTTTGCGCGAGCTGCTGGCCGTTGAGGCTCAGGCGGATTACCAGCGTGAGAGGCGCCTCGGCGGAGGCGGCGGCGGCGAGCGGCGGCACGCGGCAGCGCAGCTCTAGCGCGGAGAGCACCGTGGCGGGAGAGCGGCCGCTGGTGGCAGCTCCGCCGAGAAGGCTCCCGTTCGTAAGGAGCAGATCGAACCCACACTCAGGGGTGGCGCCCGCAACAAGAAGGCCGCGGCCACGCACGGTGAGGTGGGTCCCTCCGTCGGCGGGTCCCGAGGCGGGGGTGACTGCGCCGAGGAGCGGCGACGGGTGTGCCGTGTAGGTTTGGGGCGACGGCAAGAAGGGTGACTTGATGTGGTGGGGGTTGAGCGAGACGCTGACTGCGTACGCGGCGGTGCGCAGCCGCGGCGTGCGGCAGCGGACGAGTCGGAGGTCGCCGTCCACAAAGGAGGCGGGTGACCAGAGGGGGCCGTCAGATGCGCCAAAGATGCAACGGGGCGAGAGGAGGGACGGTTCAGGGAGCGGCGAGCCGGTGGGGGGGGGTCCGCGAGCTCGAGCCCGAGTAGGGTGCCGCCGAGCACGGGGCCGAGACTAGGCGCCACAGCCACCACCGGTGTAGACGCGTAGAAAGTAAAGGCAGCGGCAGGCGGCGCCCAGTCTTCACCGTTGAGTGAGAGTGACATATTTACGCTGGGCAGTGGCTGCCCGGGGGGTGAGGCAGGTGGCGCGCTCGCGATACAACGCAGCTGCGTCGTACTGAGCTGCGTCGCCGGCACGGGCGGCGCCTCGCCGAAGCGGCAGCCGAGTCGAGGCCTCGCCGGCGGTGGCGCGCCGGCGGCGACTTTAGTAACGGCGCTCAAAATCTCCGCAATCTGTGAGAAGTTGCCGCTTAGGGTGACGAGGGTGCTTGCGCTGGCAGGTCCGGCACCGGGCGAAATACCAGTCACGGCCGGGTCGTCGTGCACATGCCATTCAAGGGAGGGCGTCTCCACGTCAACGCCGTTAAGCGTGAGTCGCACGCTCGTACGCCCCGGTACGAGTGGCGGCGAGACGCAGTGGATTGTACCCAGCACGTGGGTTGCCGGCACGGCATTGGCAACGTCGCCAAAGAGACAGCCGAGGCGCGCGGCGGCCCAGAGCGCGCGGCCGTGGAGGTGGAGGCGCGAGCCGCCGCGGGCGGGGCCGCTCGTGGGCCACAGATCTGAGAGGGCCAGTGGAGGGTAGTAGGCGAAGCCGGCCGAGAGACTGGCGGCAAAGGCGGCAGACCACTGCTGGCCGTTGAGCGAGACGGCGAACGGCGCGCGGCTCAAATGCACCGCGGCGCCGAGCTCGAGCGAGATGGCCACGAGTGAGTGGCGGTCGCTCCACGCACTCGTCGCAGCGCCAAATATGAAGGCGCGCGGTGGCGGCGGCGAAGCGGGCGGCGGCGATGCAGGAAGACGGAATGGGAGCTCAAAGAAGAGCGGGACGCCGTCGTATGTGACAGAGATCAGCGCGGCAGCGGCCATGTGGCTACCAGCCTCCCCCTCGTCAGCGACCTCCATCGTCTGATCAACTCGCGTTATTATGATGGTGACGGGAACCCAAGCGTCACGACGGAGCCCGCCGCTGCCGAGCCGCTCGTGCGCGTCGATGGCCGCGACCACGATGCCGTCAACGACCACCTCCGCGCTCTCGCGCGGCTGCCGTGCCTCGTCACGCGCCGCGAAACGCACGCAAACGCCGTTGTCAACGCCTCGATGGTCGACAAGGGGCACGGGTATGAAGACACGCGAGCTCGTCCCATTGGAGTAGTCCGAGGCTGCTGTGGAGGGGAGCGGCGAGATAGGCGGCGCGCCCCAGCAAAAGCTGAAGCCCTCGCCGCCGGAGCCGCCTCCCATGAGGAGCTCGAATGAGGCGCGCAAGGGCGGGAGGAGCGGCGAAGGACCCAACCGAGCGGGGAATCGCACGAGCGCTGTGCCCACTGAATGGGGCTTGGCTGAAGTGAGCTCGAGCGAGCCGCTGCCAACCGACGCACAGCCGTGCACCTGCGGCACGGCAGCGTCGGGAGCGTCGAGCCCGTTCGGCTCGTCGAGAGCGAGGCGGATGCTCCAGCTGGCGCCCGCGAGGGCGGCGGCGGGACTTGCACAGCGCAGTGTGCCGTTGGGCGCGTTCGTCGCCGCCGTCTCGGCGACGCCGTAACGGCAGCGTGCCGAAGGCGCACCGCCGCCGTCGCTCGCGTTGATTACGAGGTGTGCACCGCTGACGGATACAATGGCGCCGCCCATCGCAGGGCCGCTCGAGGGCTCGAGTGCCACCGGTGCTAACGACGGGTAATAGTGGAAGCGCACGTCGCTTGCGGTGTAGTCGACCCCATTCAGAGACACTTCGAGCGCTGCTGCCAAGAGCGGAGCTTTGATGGCCGAACCAAGCAGCGCGTCGTCCGCTCGTCCGTCGTCAGCTGCGTCGCGCTGTGGCGGAGCGATGCAGCGCACGCCCGAGCCGCTGGCGAGCGCCACGAGCGTGCCAGGCACGAGCGCGCCGCCGAAGCGGCAGAGGAGCGCTGTCGCCGCTGGATGAGCCCTCGAGACGTTGGCGAGCGGCGCAACGCCGCCGTCGAGCCCATGACCGAAGACGGTGAGTGCAGTGCCACCGCCGGCGGGCCCGTAGGCATGTGAGAGTGCCGAGACGCTCGGCGACGCGTAGGCGTGGTAAGTCGCTCTGGGCGGGTTCGATTGAGAGTCGTCGGCGTCAAGGCCGTCGAGAGCAAAGCGAAGGGTGTAAGCACCTGCGCGACTCAGCGCCGGCGCAGCGCACAGTAGCGTGGCGGTGCCATCGGCATAGGTTGCGGCGGCGGAGTTTGGATTTTCACGGTGGGCATCGGCCGCCTCGAGTAGGCAGCGCATCCCGCCACCGCCGCCGAGTGTAATCTCAGGAAGGCCTCCATCGAGGTTGGCGCCGCGGACACGCAGCAGCGTGCCGCCCGTGGTGGGTCCCGATGCAGGGCTGACCCCTCGGATCACCGGCGGCAAGTACGCATGGTACAGAAGCCCCACACCCGCCGTCCAATGTTGGGCATCCACGCTGAGCGCAAGCGGCGAGCTGAAAGTGCAAGGAACCTTCGTCTCGAATCCGATGGGCACGCGCGCAGCGGCGATCCGGTGTGAGTCATGCGCACTGTCGCCGGTCGCAGCTGCAAAGGCAACATGCCAATCTGGTGCGGCGGCGAGCCCGGTGAGGTGGAGACCGTCCACTAGGGGCGCCACCTCTGGCGGTCCGCCGGTGGCGGCACCGACCCCGCCTAGCGCCTGCACGGTGAGGCGCCCGTGACAGTCGACGCTGACGGCGTACTTGGTGTATGCATTGGCGCGGAGGTGGTGCGGCATGAGGCCGGCGCGGAAAACCTCTGCGCCAGCAAGGCGCACAAGCAGCCGCGGCCTGAGCCTTCCGTCGGCAGACCGCGTCTCAAAACCGAGCGCGAGCCCTGGCCACGCGCGGAGCAGCCGCGCGTACCGTGCCTCGGCGGCGCTCGTAAAAGGCTGACGTAGCCGCTGCGAGGAGGCGGCAGCATCGGCCGCAGCGTCGGCCGCGGCCTCCGAGATGTTCGTCACCTCCGCGGTGAGATGTGCTTCGATGGCTGCCGCGGGGCCATACAGGAAGGAGAAGCCGCTGCCACCGCCCGCGGGTACAGGCAAGGCCTCTGTAAAGCTTCCGTTTGAGACACTTCCCACGGCGCTGCGCTCGTTTCGAAAGGCGTCAGTCCCTACAAATGCGTCGAAGCACACTTGAAAGCTAGGAGGCATCAGCGTGCGGTAAATAGCCGGTGCGTGCCAAAGCCCAAACCGGTCGACGGCCGCCGCCGTGAGCTCGATCGCGCCGCCGCGCAAGCGCCGTGCGCCGCCCGAGAGCGTCCCCGGTGTCGCCCCGAGAGTCCCCGCAACGGCGTCGTCAGTGGTCGGATCAGCAGCCAGGAGGGTGGACAAGGCTTCGTCGCAGCACGCCTGCGCTGCGGTGGGCGCGCGGCAAAAGACCTCGGAGGCACTAACGTAAGTAGCGGGTACCACCGTGAGCGGCGCAGTCGTGTGGCCCCAGCGGGCGTCGCCCCAGCGGCACCTGAGCGCGCTGTGGTTGACGAAGCCGGCACCAAGCACCGCGACTGTGGCACCCACGACGGCGGAGCCCATCGTTGGCGCCAAAGCCGAGATGGCGAACGAACCGAAGCGACCCCAACCAAGCGTCGATGGCGCACCGGGACGCCTCGGCCCGCCGAGGGGTGGAGTCGAGCCGTCGAGATACTGCAGCCCATTGAGCGTCACGCGGACCCCAGAAACGAGCGGAACGGGGTCAATCAGTAGCCAACTCTCGTTGCTGCCATCGTACTCGCCCACGGCCGCCACCGCCGCGGGCGCGCGGCAGAGCAGTGCGTCGCCATGTGCCCCACGCTCGTGCGTTGCATCAACGCGGATCCAACTGCCGGTGGTACCGTTCAATGAGCCATTGACCGCGTGGGCCTCTCCCGATGAGGCTTCGGAATGAGTCTCCCATGCGGACACCATGATGGCGCGCCTCTCCCATTCGCAGGCGCGTGCACAGCCATAGCCCTCCTCCTCTGTGGCCGCCTCCACCCCCCGGTGGAGCAGGGGGAAGCGTACGAGCGTGCCGCCGGCGAGGTGGCCGCCCGCGGGCATTGGCACGCCGAGCTGCGGGGGCGTGAAGGTGGCAAAGGGGAGCGGGTCGCCGTATTGCTGTCCATTGATCGAAACCGCCATCGAGAGTCCGGCTGATCGCAAAGAGCCGTCGTCCGCCGCAAAGGAGGGGGTGGTGCAACGCAGCGCATGGACACCGCCACCCACATCATCCCGCTCGAGTGATGCGGGAACGATGGAATTGTTGGTGACGCCAACGGAGCCGTTGGAGACGCCAAAATGGCAACGCGGGTCGAAGATGCCGCCCTCGTCTAATTTGAGACTGCCGCCGGCGCCATCACCGCCGACAAGGAGGCGGGCGACGGTGCCGCCGCTGACGCTCCCGCATGCGGGCACTACCTTGAGCAGCCGAGGCGGCGAGTAGTAGCTGTAACTAAGCCCCTCGCCATCATACTGCTGTCCGTTGAGGCTAACTCGGCAGCGCACGCGCTCTGCTTCTCGGGCACAGCGGCCGAATGCGTCGCAGGAGCGGCGGGCGGGCGGTACAAGGCAACGAACGGTGTCACCATTTTCAGCGTCCATGCTCGCGGCGACGCTCGTCTCGCCGCAGCGGCAACGGGGCGCGACGCCCCCAAAGAGGTGGGAGCCGTGGATCTCGATCAGAGTGCCGCCCTCTACTGGCCCGGAGGCAGGCGCGAGCGACTCGAGCGCCGCCGGCGTGCGCATTGTGAAGGATGCGACGGACGCGAGCCACTGCTGTCCATTCAGCGAGACCGAGAAGGGTAGGGTGCTCGGCGGCAACACGTTCGTGCGCAGTGACCTACAAGAGAGCGCGCCAAAGCCGCGGCCGTCGCCCGCCAACGAGTGGTAGGTTGCGCTTGTCTCGCCCAAGATGCCGAATCGACACTTGTAGTAGGGGCTCTCAGCCAAGCCGGATGAGAGCCCTCCAGGCCCCTCGGATAGCGCCACTTCTGAAACCGTGACCAGAGTGTTGCCGATACTCGGTCCGCTGCTAGGGTCGAGCGAATCTGCCGGGAGCTCCGGTGCAGCATGGTATCCGAACTGGACGAGGCGAGCGCCAACCGGATCGTATCCGCCCACAAACTGCTGGGCATTGAGGGAGATGCCAAATTCGGCCGTGCCAACCGTCAGCCTTGCCGGCGCGCGACACAGCAAGAGAGAGGCGCCGTCGACGGTCGCGTCGACGTGAACGTCACCAAATGCGCACCGCGGCTGGCTCCCATTGCTGAGGACTTCGGCGGCGCGCACTGAGACGATCGCGCCGCCTTCGACGGGGCCCGTTGACGGTGAGATCGTCAGATTCGTCGCAACGCCGTCGAGCGCGTACCCCTGGAATGTGAGCCCGCCGCCGTCCACGCTGTCCGACACGGCGGGCGGCGGCGGCGGCGGGTCGCCGGCAAATGCGAGGGAGAGGGCGTAGAGCGCGGCGGTGGAGGTGTTCTGGGGCGGTAAGAATTGGGGCGTGGTGCACTGCACCACGTCGCCGCCCGCGGCCATCGCATCAGTGCGTAAGATGGCCGCGCCGTCTCCGTCAATAAGAGAAAAGACGCAGTGGGCGCTCGCATTGGCGAATTGGATGGCGCCTCCGATGAGCGGCGCGCCGCGGATGATGAGGGTTGTGCCGCCGCGAGTGGGACCGGAAAATGGCTCCACCGATGTCAGCGCCGCCGCCGCGCTCACGTACGCGAGCGCGGCGGCGGGTGCCAAGCCGCCGCCGTACGAGCCGCCGGCGGCGGCAGCTGGCGGCGCGGCGTCACCGCAGGCGGCGGGAGCTGATGTCAGGAGGAGGTGTAGCACAGCCAGCGCCAGCATCCGCAAGCCCGTCGTCTCGCGGAGCGGTGGGGGGCCACGCTGGTCAGGCCTCATGCTATCAGTCCGCGAAAAAAAATGTGCGAGGTACTTTCTATTTGCTGCCTCCTCATTAAAATTTCGTCTTCAGTTTCTGTAATATATGTTCGTTATCCTTGCGCGCAATTGATGGAGCTTCGTTGCTATTCTGCATTAGTCTCAGGGAGAGTTCAAATTTCCTAAAGTCTATAGTGTTTCATATTCGTATTCCGGCGGTATTGATATTATCATTGCGTTTAAAAATAGTCAATATTGAATATACTAATACTATTCATAGTATGCATTTTGTTGTTTTTGTTTCTTCTATATCGTATATGAGGTATCCGTATGCTTTTTCTTTGATCCTTATCCTTTCCCATTTGGATTTGAATTATTTCCCAATTTCTGGTTTCTCTATCGCATGCTGTGGATATGTGTCAAAGTTAAGTGTTAAAGTAGTATAACTAATACATGTTCTTTGTATTTGTTTTCCATTATGATTTTCAGTATTTTCTCCTGGGCCACAGCTTCAGCTACACAGGCCTCAAGGCACCGTCCTTAGGGTCGCCCGCCCAATAAATGCGCCACTTTTTGGAAATGTCAACTGCTTTTTTGCTCGTTTTCGTTTATAACTCAAACTCGACAAATAAAATCGGAAGCTCAAATCTACACTACCTCTTCAGAGAAAAGTGGTCTCCTCGCCGGCCGACTACCTGACTGCTGTGCGGGCGCCATGCAGGAGCGAGCTGCGCCGGACGAGTGTGTCGCCCACTTGGACGCCCTCCTCGCCCCCGGTGAGCGTCTCCTTGAGCCTCGAGGCCGGATGGACCCAGCTGGGCGCGCGACCCTCCCCGTGCAGGTGCGCCATCTCACGTTGCGCGAGGAGACCCTGGACGAGCGTCGCACAGAGCACATGATGCATCGCCTGTAAAGGGGTTGATGAGAGGGTGGATGAGAGGGTTGGTAGGGAGGGTTGATTAGGGGAGATGATCAGAAGGTTGATGAGGAGTTACATCAAAGGGCTGATTGGGGGGGGTTATCACAGGGGGGGGCGAGGAGAGCGTCGATTAGGTATTGAGAGGGAATGTTGACGGGGGCTGAGGAGAGTGTTGATTCGGACGTTCACAAGGCATATGATTAGGGTCATTAGCGAAGCTATGAGTCGGTCGCCTGCTTGAGATCCGGTTTGGCATCGAGTCTCGCCCTGAGCTCTGCGCAGTCCCACGCAATCACGTGGAGGTTTCCACACGCAACAACGGTGCCGTACGCACCCGCGTCGTCATCACCGCTCTGGAAGGCCACGTCGTTGACAAAGCCGCCGCTGCAAATGTTGGCCGCATGCCGTGAGTGGAGCAGCAGCGCCGCCTGTCCCTCCTCAATGAAGAAGAGTTTCCCGCAGTGCTGCGCCTCGTGTGTGAGCTCAACGCCGTCGGCGACGCGCATGCGCTGTCCCATGGCGAGAAGCTGCTTGAACTGCCCACGCGAGAGCTGAAATTGGAAGGGGAAATGGTAATACATGGGCAAAATTAAAATGGGGTGTGACAAATAGGAAAATTTGGGAGAGAGACTTGCCTGCGGAAAGTGGTTCGTATAGAGGGCCTCCTCCTCTGCTGAGAAGGGAGCCGGCCAACGCTCGGCAATGATTGTTACCCCCATGCCAATGTTGACAGCGACAAACACGAGCGACCAACAAAGTGGGATGCGCAGAGGTTTGGGGTGGAAGAGGTGGAAGACAACTAGCCCAGAGTAGCCTGCGAGCCAGGTGCGGGACAAGGCTGCTTAGAATGGCCGGATGTAAGTGGGCATTAAGAGAGAAGCACAGAAGGATTAGAAATACGGTTAGGTTTAGAGTTAGGGTTGAGGTTGTGGTGGAGTGTGACGAAAGTGGCTTAGTTTGACTTTTAGTCACTGCAAGTGAGCGCTGGTAAGTCGCTGCAGGAGCATGAATAGTAGGAGGGATGGGCAGACAGTAGTTGAGGTCGAATGTGCCATCCGTCGGCGCGCACCGCACACGAGCAGGCAGCGCAGAGAGAGGATGTCCGTCATCAAAAAGCCTCCGGCGAGCGCAGTGTACGCGAGGTTCCCAATCAGCGGCAGCGCGGAGCGCACGCGCGGGTGATCAACGATGACGAGTGAGAGAAGATTGCCCGAATTCTTTGCTGCAGGCATCGCCGCCTTCACCCCTGCGCGTACCGCTGCTGCCGCGGAGCGGCAGCGGCGCGGAGCGAGCGATGGGTGGCGCACAGCGGCGCGCCACGGCACCACCCCGCATGGGGGCGCGACGGTGCGCATGAGAAGGGTGCGGAGTAAGCGAGGAGCCTCTGCGAATATCCGATTCTGTGGCTGCACGCATCGGAGCACCTTCGGCCGTCGGCCGAGCGTGAGCATTTCTTGGCCAGGAACTGTCTGGGATATTAGATGGCCTGGTAGATT
>MDSY01018326.1_pt1 | contig 22194 bp, 21 predicted proteins | sample 811131 | NCBI WGS metagenome assembly MDSY01 (sample SAMN05326643, study PRJNA326480) | marine metagenome | isolation source: seawater | place: Atlantic Ocean: South West | collected 2010 | reverse complement strand
TATTATTGTTCTAATACTGAATTTGCTTCGTTATATTCTCAGTCTTTAGCACTTGATAATACTGTTTTAATTCAATTCTTAGCTGATTTTCTTTCTTCTCCAAAGAAAACTCTATCTATGGGTAAAGCAGCTCGTAAAAAGATTGAATCTAATCATACCTTAAACCATATGTTTCAACGTTTAATGGATCTTATTACTACGGTTGTTCAGGATTCTCATGATAAGCCTTTTTCTTTTAAAAATAATCTTTTTTTAAATACTCATGAATTATTTTCTCATCACCCTACCCGCTTTTTATCTACTACTGATTCTTTTTGTTTAACAGAAACAACTCGTAATCTTTTACAACAAGACTTAGATTGTTTCTTTTTTGAAAAGCAATTAATCACCTATAAACTTGTTAAGGTTATTATTCATTTATTATCAGAACAAGATTATTGTTTAACTGAATTATGTAACAGCATTAATGCTTCCCCTGAAGAAGTTGAACAAAATTGTGTTTTCTTGCTTAAACAACATATTATTTCTTTGAAATAACAATAATACACAAAAAAACAACTCAGCTTTGCCAAAAGCAAAGCAAGCCGCTACAAAAAGAAAGTATATCTCCAAGAGAAATTATGTTTTCCAATTTGAAATCTTTGCTCTAATCGAGTAAAATTATGTATTAGCACTCACTAGTCCAAAACAAACATTTAAACTGCAACAGTTTCTCGATCTACAACTGACGATTTAAGAAAACTGACAGCACATTGATACCCCTGTTTAATAGCTTCCCCAGCGCTATATCTGACATCCTTACAATTTTCTAAACCAACCACAGTATAAGGGATATTTTTAACCTCTAAGTTATTGATTAATGAATTCTCAGGCTCCTGTCCAACTGCATAGATAACCATATTTGCAGCAATAGACTTTTTTTTATCATTAACAATATGCTTTATATCAACATAACCTTTACGTATGGCTGTAACCCTCACCCTTTGTACATATTGAATGTTCTTCTTAAATTTTTGAAGATTAATCCACCTCGTCGTTGCCCCAATTGTACTGCCAGGCAATTTTTTTGATCGACTTAATACTGTTACTGGAGGCGGTGTTTTCACTACTGATTTAAAAGCAGTCAATTGATCTTTATCAATATATGGTTCAATATATGAAAATGCTTTTTTTTCCCATGCTTTGTCATTGGATATATAGCTGACTAAGTCAACAGAGATTGCACCACTTCCAATAATGACAACAGGGTGAACTAAAGGTAGTTGATCTCTTAAAACTTCTTCATATGAATAGACATTTGATTTTGCCTCCATAGGAGTGCTTATTTTTCTTGGAATCGCTCCTGTTGCAATAATAACATGTGAGTCCTTGTCATAGTCTGATATCTGCCATTTGTACCCTTTTTTAATTGTCACGTTTTCAGAATATAACTCATGTTCAAAATATCTTAATGTTTCTTTAAAAATTTCCTTTCCAGGAATTTGGATTGTCATTGAAAGTTGGCCGCCTAAAAAAGTACTACTTTCAAATAAGGTAACATCATGGCCGAACCGTTTAAGCCATAAAGCTGCGCTCATTCCGGCTAAGCCCCCTCCAACAATAGTAAATGATTTTTTTTGAGTAGTTTGAGGAATAATACCTTCATTTGACAATCCACACTGAGGATTCACTATACAGCCAACGCGTTTCCCCTTTAGCGCGTTATCTAGGCAAGCTTGATTACAAGCAATGCAAGTATTTATATTGTTCCAATGTCCTTTTTTCGATTTTTCAATGAGATTAGGATCTGCTAAAAAAGGTCTTCCCATTGCAACAACATCTGCAACTCCGTCTAACAATAATCGTTCAGCTGTTCTCAAGTCGTTTATTCGATTTGAAACAGCAACAGGGATATTTTGAGAAATAGATTTTACGTAATGAGCCACTGGAGAAAAAGAAGCTGTGGGAACATTCATTGCAATGCTTGGAACTGGGGAATCATGCCAACCAATACCAACATTAATTAGCGCTGGCTTTTCTTGAACAATCAACTTTGTTATTTCTTGAAAATCATCAAAGCTAATCCCTCCTTCAACAAGATCTAAAGAAGGTAATCGAAAGATAATCGGAAAGTCATTGCCAGCAAGCTTTTTTGATCTTTTAATGACTTCAAGTGCATATCTTGAACGATTTTCTATTGAACCTCCCCAGGAATCTGTGCGTTGATTCGTTCGGTTAGCAAAAAATTGATGAATCAAAAACCCTTGGCTACCTACAATTTCAACCGAATCATAACCCGCTTCTCGTGTTCTCAAAACTGCTTTTGCAAAATCATCGACATTTTTTTCGATAGATTTTTCTGATAAATCTTTTGGAGTATATAAATTTGAATGGGCCCTAACTGGAGAAGGGGCAAATAAATGACCATGGAATGATTCTCGCCCAAAAGGACATAACTGCAAAACTGGTACACTTCCATGTTTTTTTATAGAAGAGGTGATTTTTTTATGTTTTGGAATTAAATCATCTGATGAAATACAAAAACCGCTTGAATATATAGCTCGGCCTACTTTATCAGGACTGCATCCGCCTACAACGATAAGACCTACTCCAGCCTTAGCTCTAACCCCAAAAAAATCAGCCAAACTTTGAAACTGATCAGGATCATGCTCAAAACCCAAATGCATACCGCTCATCAATATTCGGTTTTGGACAAGAACTTTACCTAAATTAAAGGGAGATAAGACTTTTTCTAATGGGGTAGTATTTCTTTTATACAAAATTATACTCGATCTATTGCATGGTCATACCGCCATCTACAACAATGGTTTGACCAGTCATGTATGAGTTATCTCTATGTGCTAGAAAATAAACTACATTTGCTATCTCAGAGGCTTTCCCAATACGCTGAAGAGGACACATATTTTCTATGATTTTATCTAAATGTTCAGAAACTGTTTGATTTTCTTTTAATTGAGTTACCATATCTGTATCAATAAATCCTGGTGCGACACAATTAACTCGAATATTCATAGGCCCTAGTTCTCTAGCTAGAGACTTCGTTAGTGAAATAATAGCGCCTTTTGACGCACAATAGTTAGATTGTCCCATTTGCCCGAATATAGCAGCAACTGAGGACATATTAACTATTACCCCACCTTTATGGGCCATCATAGAAGTGAGTGCACTTTTGATACAGTGAAATGTTCCATCTACATTTGTCTTCATTACGCTCGACCACGATTCTGGATCCATTTGTATTGCTAGTTTATCTTTTGTAATACCGGCATTATTGATCAATGTATGAACCCAAAAACCTTTGTCTCGAATAGACTTGTACATAGTTTTCACAGAATCAACATTACGAATATCACATTGGATGGCGTGAGCATTAGCACCATCCTGCTTCATCAAGGCTAAAACCTCATGAGCTTTTTCTTCGTTACTATTATAAGTAAACACTATGGGGGCTTTGCATTCTTTAGAATATTTTAGGCAAATAGACTTCCCAATTCCTCGACTTCCTCCTGTAATTAAAACTGACTTCCTTAGTTTTCCTGCCATTACAATTCCTTTTCCAAATCATCGAATGGATAGACGATTTGAACAAAATAATTATTGTTTTTATCTAATACACATACAAGGGCTGGTCCAAAAGATGTTGTTTTGACAGTTCTTTCATTATTATTTATACGTCCAACATACCCATTTTTTGACACAAACTGAACAGCATTTACAATTTGAAATGCTGTTGCACAGGCCTCAGATTCGCCAATAAAATATTTTGGTGCAGATATAATTGGTGTATGATTATTTTCTTCGCAAAGTGAACTCAATACTTGATTCTCAATTTCTTCGTGAGCAAGTTTTGCAGGCGACAATGAAGTTGAAATAAATGATAAGTTATTCCATTTTAATCGAGCATCTTCTAATAATGAACTGATAACTAATTTGAAAGACTCTTTTAGATTAGAGTTCTTTTTAAGTTTGCCAATTTTAAAGTCTCCGATGATTGCTAGGGAATTAGTAGTGCTAGCAGTTTTAGAAGATTCAAGCATAAAAAAACAAGCACCTTCTGAAGGAACTAATAAATCATCCGTATTATCCTTCATTCTTGAATAGTAGTCAGCATACAGATGTCGATTATGCTTTAGAGATAACGTAGAAAGTGTCTCTGCACCTCCAACTAAAACTCTTTTTGCTCGATTTTGCTTAATAACTTCTAAGCTTCTAATAAGTGCATGAGGGCCTGAAATATGTCCAAAACCCACAGTGGGACAATATCCTCGCAAGCCAAATCTAATACAAATTTGTCCACAGGCAGCACTTCTTGCTAAAAGTGGGAAAAGTAAAGGATTTATTTTCGAAATTTGTTTATCTAATATGGGAGCAATAAATTTTGCGTAAGCAGCAAATTCAGGACGAGAAGTTCCTATAATACACCCAATATCATTGGATATTTCGGAATCTTGGCAATCTAAATATCCAGATTGTTTCAAAGCATCCCCAGCACTATTAACCGACATAATTACGAAACGATTTAAAACCTTTGTGTCACTTATCCGTAAATATTTTGTAGTAGGTATTTTATTAATTTTAGCGATTTTGCTTGAGTTAAATGGGGGAACTCCAGCTGTTGGCCAAGGTATAAATCCTGTTTTTTTATTTTTTTCTGATTCAATAAGCTGTTCCCAACTACTCCCTCCAGGGAGACTAAAACCTATTCCTGTAACCACGGTTCTTGTATGGGTCATGGATATCTTCCTATAATTGCAACAGCATTATTACCTGCAAATCCTAATGAATTAACGAGGACAAAATTTATGGGCATTTCTAGAGATTCTTTCCAAACCAACTCAATATTCGAAACAGAATCAAATGCTGGATCTAATTGTTTAACATTAGCAGTCATAGGAATGATATTATCTTGAATTGATTTTAAAGTTGCGATTAAACTCATCGCACCGGCAGCTCCCATACAATGACCAATACTACCCTTAATCGATGTAATTTTTAATTTATGATTTCTGCTAGAGGTTTGCAATGCTTGGTAAACCGCCAATAGCTCAGTTGTGTCATTTTTCTGTGTACCAGTTCCATGAGCTAGAACGTAGTCAATGTGAACTGCATCTAGACTAGCATCGGCAAGGGCCCTCTTCATGGCCAAGGCTTCAGGTTCACCACTATCACTTGGTGAAGTAAGATGGTGCGCACTGTTACTCCCCCCATAACCCATAGCCTCAGCGTATATATGACAGCTTCTTGAAAGAGCATGCTCCTCAGACTCTAAAATAACAGTTGCGGCACCTTCTCCAATTACAAAACCAGTTCGATTAGAGTCAAAAGGACGCGGAACCTCTTGCGTTATCGAATATACACAATTGAAGCCAGCATGAACCGCTTCACTAATAATATCTCCCCCAACAACGGCTACAATATCGCATTTGCCATCTCTGATAAGATCTAAAGCAAATCCATAAGCATCGATAAATGAAGCACACGCTGTCGAAACAAGACTGGTAGGACCTTCAATACCAAAGTGTTGTGCAACAGCATCTGCTTGATAAGAAACTATCGTTGAGTCTTCAGCGTCATCTTTATACACCTCAGAATCAGCATTATCCTTCCAAAGTCTCTCTTGTTGCCGACTACTCGAACATAATGTTCCGACTACGCAGCCTACTCGGCTTGAATCATAATCATCAGTGTCTAACCCTGCTTTTTGAAAAGCTTCGTGTGTGGATAAAATGGAAAGTTTAGTTGTTTCTTCGGAGACTTCAAATTTTTTAACTTTATCAAGCAATAAATTTACTTTCTCCCAATCGGGTTCGGCACCTAGTGAGCTACGATATAGAGATGACTCAAAGGCTTGTATAGGGTTAATATTGTTTTTTCCATGGAGCAATGAATCCCAGTATTCGGTTTCGCCAATACCAACAGATGAGACAACTCCATACCCAGTAATAACAACTCGCTTCTTCAAACTAAACTCCTTTCTTTTTCTTTTAATTTAGTTTTTGAAACAACGCCTAGCATCAGTTGTGCTTCGAATACAATATTTCCATTTACACGGCCCCTTGTATAGGCCATTCCCATTTTTGGAAAAGTTTGTTTTAGTTTGACCGATATCTCTACCTTATCTTCAGGTTTAACCGGTTGATTAATTGTAAACTTATTAATTCCCGCCAATACACCTACTTCATCTTCTTTTTCGCTGTTTTTTGCCCTTGAACTAATAATGACGGCAGAAACCTGAGCTGCAGCTTCTATTAAGAAGACGCCAGGTACTAATGGGAAACCAGGAAAATGGCCCTGAAAAATAATATGGTCTTTAGGCCAAGTAGCTATTCCTTTGCCAGTTTTTTCATCTTCTACTGTAACTGTATCAAGAAAATTAATTGGATATCTATGGGGGATGAGTTTTTCTATATCTTGCTTTTTTAAGGTACTAAGCATTATAAGTCATCAAAATCATCATCACCTGAAAGCATTTCCTTTATTTCGTCTTCGCTCTTAGCTAATACTGAATTAACAACATTTTGATCATAATTATTAATAACATATTCTGAAATCCCATCAATACTCATAACGGAGTTTGGGTCCATTTCGTCGGGAAGCTCTACACCCATCATTTCGTGCAAAGATGTAACCATGCCAAATGCTCTTAATGAGTCAAACCCTACTTGTTCCATAAGGTTTTTATCCCACGAGATAGCCTTAACTTCCTCATCAGTTAATCCTTGCATTTCTTTTACCATTAGTATGATTTTTTCACCAATTTGGGTTTTTGTTGCTGTAGACATTAGGCTTCTCTTTGCTTCTACTTAAAATTTTTAGACTAAAAAGTTCCACTTAAAATATAACATAAAAATATTTTATGAGCCACAATTCATATTTGATTGCAAATTAGAAATTTCATCTCTATTTATAGAGCTAAGCTTCTCAAACATTACTTCGCAACTCTTATACAAAATATTATACTCGATGAAATCTTTAACAGATGGGTATAGTAAAGAAACATGACTATTTACCAGAGGGGCTATTAACGAAGACTCTTGAATTTGGTCATATGTCTGAAATAGAAAGGTAAATGTGTCTTGAATAGACTTTTTGATAACTTTCTGCACCTCTGATCCTGATACAATCAAATGATGCCCCAAAAAAAGTTTTTGTATAGGCAATTTTGTAAAACGGTAGATAGTGTCTAAATATTTTTTATAATCATAAAAGATAAGCGGTCGCCAAGTTTGTCCCATAAATAAATCCCCTAACGCATCTCCACAAAATAACATTTGATGAGTTGGTAGCCAAAAAGCAACCATATCATCACTATGTCCGGTAGCCTCTATACACTCTAAGGGAAAGATATTATCTAGCAACAACTCTTGATTCATTTCCAATGTTGTAATAGAAATCTCAGAAAACTTGAATGAATTTTTTAATAAATCCTGGTTTTCTTTCTCGCTCATTAACTGCTTATTTAGCGATCTAATTAATTGAGCATATTTTGTATTTTTCAATAGTCTTTTAGAGTTAGCTGAAGTTAATAGCGAAACGTTTTTTAGATGCGGCATTATGGATTCTACACAACCACAGTGATCATAATGAGCATGTGTTAGAAGCCAATATTTAACTTCGCCTAAATCATCTATTATTTCTTTTAATTGAGTCAAAACTAGAGCTGAGTGTACAATTATGCCGCCATCAATAAGCATCCATTTTTTTTCAGAATATTTAAAAAGATAAACAGGTGTTAAGGTTGACCCAAGCACATATACATTGTCACCAATATAATTTGGCTGAAATTGTATTTTCATCCTAATGCCTATACATGGCTGTTCCCCAAGTTGAGCCAGCACCAAAACCAATGATTAACGACAAATCCCCAGGCGAATGGTCCCCGACTGATTCTGCCCATGCAATAGGTAAAGATGCTGAGGCTATGTTTCCATACTTATGGGCATTAATTACAAATTTATCTCTTGGTATCTCCAGCTTATCTGCTATATATTCCAACATGCGCACATTTGGTTGATGGCAAATTATACTATGTAAATGTGAATGGTTAATAGCGTGTTTTTTTAACATTTTTTTTACTTCAAATATTATGGTTTCAGTAGCATGTTCAAATAGTTCTGGGCCTTTCATTTTAAAAAGCCATTTATTTTTGTCAAAATCATTTTGAGATAAGAATTTTTCGCCGTGCACACCGGGTGCTTCTGTTTTTAAAAGATCAAAATAGGAACCATCTGCACCTACTGAAAAGTCCAAGAACCCGACCATGTCATCAGCCTTTGATACAACTGCAGCACCAGCACCATCTCCAGCTAAAACAGCAATATTTCTATCACCTTTATCGCCTACCATACGTTTAGAATTTACTTCGCCACACACAACCAAAACATGATTGGCTGTGCCTGATACAATTAAGCTTTTTGCTAGATAAGCTCCATATAAAAAACCTGCGCATTGCGCACGAATATCGAAGGCAGGAATCCCAATTAACTCATTAATTATGCCCTGGACTAGACATGCTTGAGAAGGATCATGAAAATCAGGAGATAGTGTATTTACGATTAGAGCATCTATTTTTTCAAGTGGTACTTTTGATTTTTGAGAAGCGCCCCTTATGGCATGTTCCATTAGCATCGCATTAGTTTCGTTTTTTTCAACAAATCTTCTTTCTAGCACCCCTGTTTTTTCGACTATAAAGTTTTCAGTTGTATCCATAATTTTTTCTAAATCTTTATTTGAAACTTTTTTTCTAGGTAAATAAGTCCCAAGTCCAGATATTTTTATTTTTGGAAGAATAGAACTAAGTTTAGTCTTTGTCGTCATACATAACCTTTGTACCATTTAGTTGCCAGACTTGTGCCCCAAAATTCCATCCAGTTGCGGCACCAGCTAAAACAATTTTTCCGTAGGGATCTAATTTTTTATTATGCAATGCATAACAAAGTGTTAAAGGGATTGAAACGGAAACCAATACGCCATGTTGGCCCATTGTGAGACAATATTTTCTTTTTGAAATACCTAGACCTGCAGCCCAAGCTTTAACAATCGTTTTAGCAGGTTGATGAAAAATAAAATAATCCATGTCTTTGGGTTTTTTATCAATTTTAGACAAAGCTCCTTTAACAATTTTTGGAACAATAAAAGGGATAAACGTTTTCATATCATCTATTCCAGAATCTGATAAAACAAAATAGGGCCAAACTTTTGCATTAGAAATAAAGTGATCCGTTTCTACTTTTTGTTTAAATTTACCTACTGCTAATTTATAAAAACTAGCATCACTCAAATAATTAGATGCTAAAAAGTCTCCATTACTTTCAGTAGTTGAAATTACGGCTGCTGCTGCACCATCTCCAAATAACGTTGAAACAGGCGCTTTCATATCTAAAGCCATAGAAAAACACTCTGAAGAACAGACTAGTATCTTGTTCGCCAAACCAGATTTGATAAAGTTTTTGGCAATTTCAAGATTCGTAAGGAAACTCAAACAATCTGCTTGGGTATCAAAGCCACGAGGTATATCAAGACTTTCTTTGATCGCCGAAGAAAGCCTAGGTAGACCTCTAAAAGAACTTAAGTTTTTTGTTTCTCCAAATAACACTGGAAATGAAGCTGAGCATATTACTAAGTCCATTTCTTTTGCTGATACACCAGCTGCATCCAGAGCTTTTTTGCAAGAAGAAATTGCTGCAGTTGTTTCATTTTCATCTGATTTTATATCAAAAAAGCCTCTTTTTTTCACACCCCAAAAAGCTTCCCAATGAAATGGAAGCTTTTCTACATCTCGGAAAATGGTATCCTTATTTTCATAAGTTTTTTTAGGTAAGACACATGCAATCGAATCTAGAGATACTTTTTTATTCATTTTGAAGAATGGTCCCTATTGTGAAGGATTGTAATTCAAGAGAAAAAGGATTGAAAGAAATTACCTGGTAAGTATCACAAGATTTGACTTTTGAAAGTTCATAAAAAGGAAGCAAGGGCCCAAGGAATACCCCGTCTTTAGTGTGCTGAGAAAAGGATTCTTTATCTAAAAAAAACCATCCATCATAAAGAATTTTATGATCTAATGCCAAGTTACTAATATCTTTTGATATATGAAACAATAATTGCTTTTGGTATTCAAATTTAATGATGCCCTTTATGTCGGTTACATCTTCAATTTTATCATTCCAAGTAACAATACATGGCTTGTATTTTTTCGTATAATCTTTAGAGCTATTTTGAAAATAAGCTAGTGAAGGTAAATCAAGCATTTTTTTATTACTATTTTCTATCAACAATGCACCAACGCCATCAGACAAAGAAAACCCGCTCAAAATATCGGGAGATACCCCAATTGAATTTTCGGCACGAACAATTAGAGCGTATTTTTTATGATTAGTTGTGAGATAAGTATGAACTACTTGTAAAGTAGTAACGAGTGAAGAATCTGTCATATCAAACACCCATGCATTTTTTGCTTTTAGTTCATTTTGTAAGGGATGACATAATCTTGGACCTCCAATAGCGGAATCATAAGCCAAGTGATCAGAGGATAAGCATAAAGTGACTATAAGATCGACTTGATCAGCATCAACTTTTCCTTTTTGAAGGACATTTTTGGCTACTTCTAGGGTAGGTTCAATTAACATTGTATCTGACTCAAAACGTGCATATTTTTGAGAATATCCTGATGAAGACTCAAAAAAACCTGAGGGGTACTTACATGAAGCGGCGATTATATTAGGGCAATTTACTTCTACCTCGCTTTTATTCATTGAGGTACCTTTTCTAAAAAATTTAATTCTAATTCTTTTCTTTTCAACTTCCCGTTTTCATTTTTAGGAAATTTATTCATAAAAATTATTTTTTGTGGGCGGCAGTGTGAATCAAAATTGTTTTTGAAAAATGCTTTTAGTTGAGCTCTAATTTGATCTTCATTTAACTCTTGTGAGCTAAGAGTAACGTATAGGGTTGGAGTTACTTCTCCATCAATATAACTGCCTACCAGAGCAACTTCTGATAAGTACTCAAATTCTTCTAGAACCAAATTTTCAAGGACAATAGGAATTACCCATTGACCCTTTGATTTAAAATGATCATCCGTTCTCCCTAAATATTCGTAATTACCGTCATCTAATTGTCTGAAAACATCTCCCGTATGATAGCCTCCATTACAGAATTTAAGACTAGTTTCTTTATCATTATTTAAATATCCCATAGCAACACTAGGGCCTTTAACAAAAAGCTCGCCCTCTTTAACTTTCTTAGAGGCAGCCTGCAGATTTTTCACAAATTCAACCTGATATCCAGGCAAAGGGGCTCCTGAAATAGCCAATGGATTATTGATATCGTTTGTCAGAAAGACATGACCTAATTCTGTAGCACCAACACCATCAACAACATATTTGCCCCATTTTTGAGCAACCTTGTCATACAATGTGGGTGTAAGCGGCGATCCAGCTGAAAACAAAACCCGAAGATTTCGAAGAACTTCAATTTTTAAATCTGCTTTTAAGAGAGCTCTTAACAATGTTGGGACAGCAAAGAAAATACTTGGAGAAAACATTTTTAAGTTTTCTAAAATAAAATCCACTTGTGGCCATTTTTCGTCAAGAATTGCTGTCGCACCACAATATAAAGGGAAAAATAGACTATTTCCCATACCATAACCAAAGAATATTTTTGGTGCTGAATATAAAATATCTTGAGGTGAAATCCTAAGATGATTTCCTGCGAATATCTCACAAAATGATAGAATACCCATAGCTGAATGCATGACTCCTTTTGGAACACCTGTGGACCCAGAAGTGTATTGTAAAACACATAAGTCATCTGCAGATTTAAAACAATACTCTTGCCAAGAATTGTTTCCATTAGCAATCAACTGAGAGACAGAAAAGCATTTGTCATTTTTGGATTTCCCACGCTGAAGAATTGTGACTTCGTTAAATGACTCAGTTAATTCTTCTGTTAAATCATTTTCGCAAACTATTACTTTACTAGCCGAATTTGAAAGAATATGAGAAATTCTTTCATTCGAAAGTTTGGGATTCAAACAGATAGGGATACCTCCTACAGCAATAATTGACAAAAAAGAAAAAATTAAATCAGGGGAGTCATTCAATAGGAGGATAACCGAATCATTTTTTGAAACATATTTAATTAATTGACTCGATAATTTTTTAACAGAGTTTTCAAGCAATTTAAGAGAAACTGTATTGTTTGAAGTTTGGAAAATGCATTTTTCCGCTGAAACTTTAGTCCTGAGTCTTTCAAGAAAAAAAGCTGTTAAGTTAAATTGATTGTCCTGTATCATTTTGCAACTCCAGAAAAAAGAGCAAGTGAGCCGTGTATAGTTATATTTACATTATCAAAGTATTTTTCAAGTATTTTTTTTAGTGATTCAACATCATCATCTAGATTGGAAAACACTCCCATCCAATTGTAAACGTAGTTAAAAACGTTTCCAAAAAAATTAAATTTCCCTTTTTTTCCAATTACTGTTGAACCAAAGAAGATTCCTTTACGATTAAGAATAGGAACAATGTTTCTACATACGACATTTAATTTTTGATTTAATTGACCAGGGATACAATGTAATACCCAATTCATTGAAATAGAATCGAAAGTTGTATTTACCTGAAAGGGGCTTAGGATATTTGTTTGAAAAAACAAGGGATTATACCGAGTCAATCTTTTTGCACAGTAACTTAGGCAGTCTGGATGGATATCAGATAGTACCAACTTAGGATTATCTGTAGGAAAAGGGGTGTTATCTAAAAAATACCCTGATCCCGGGCCAATATCTAAATGGTTAGATGATAAATTCTTTCGATAAAGTGATGAAATTAATTTTTTTGCATCAGAGTTAGAGATCAGCTTTCCAGTGAATCCTAAAACAAGGCTGTCATATTTTTTGAGATTTTTATTCCCATATAGTTTGTATCCTTGAAAAACAGGATCATTTGATTTTGATAATACTGAATAATCAAGGGATGATAAGTCGTCAGTAATATTTAATGTATTGACCAATTCTTCACCCAACTCAAGCCCTAGGCCTAGGCAACAGAATGTTAAGCGTCATATCTCGGAAATTCCTAGGGGAAATCTTTGATAAGAAATGTGCTATAAAAACATCCATCGAGGTAAAAATAAAAAAACGATTTGTTCGTTGTTTTTTTCTAATGATACTCACAACTTTTGCTGCAGATTTAATATTTACTTGTTTATTGACTCGAAGCCAAGAAGGTTTATTGATTTTTTCAAGTTGATATTGAGGAGTATCTGTATCCGCAGGACAGGCAACTTGAACTTTTATTTTCTTGTGGAGTAGTTCACGCTTCAACGATTCAGCAAACACCATCATTCCTGCCTTTGAAGCACAATACGAAGCATAGCCAGCTGCTCCAATAATACCGAAACCAGAAGCCATAAATAAAATCTGACTCTTGTTAGGCATCAATGGTGAAAATAATTTGGTTGTCTTTACAGCGCCTATTAGATTAGTTTGAAAAATAGATTCTATATTTTCTATAGGCATATCAGCAACTGTGTTTGCATAAATAACACCCGCATTTACTACCAATAAATCTAAAGATGAAAACTTCTGTTTAAAATCATCAGCTATCTGAGTCAAGTCATCCCATTTAGATACATCTCCACGATAAGTAACACACTGTCCACCCAGATCTAAAATAGATTGTTTAGCTTCATTAAGTTTTTTTTGATTTCTACCTACAATACATACCGTATAGTTTTCTGAAACGAGTTGTTGAGCAAAGGCTAACCCGATGCCAGAAGCGCCACCTGTTATAAGAGATATTTTCTTTTCTAATTTAGATTTCATGAGGGTGCTATTATAGCATGTAATAGTTTAGAAGATATCCCTAGAAAGCCCTGTAATTATATGTCACTATTGTAGGAGATGAACATAATGGATAAAAAATATTTGATTTGTTGGGCCGTATCATCTTTTTGGATGGCGTTAATTGCCGGATTATGGCATATGGTGATTTGGGGTGATTTTTATAAGCAATATGTTCCTCAAGGTGCTCCCGAGCAAGCTAATATGCCGTTGATTTTAAGTGGATTTATTATGTTGGGATTTTTTATGACATTTCTATACTCAAAACTTAGTAAAAAAGGAATATTTGAAGGCATTATTTTTGGTGCTGTTATTGGATTTATATGGGTAACGCCACACGCAGTCACCGAAGCTGCTATTAATGGCATTGATTTAAAGGTTTTATTTTTAGATGGAGGATGGCATATTGTTGAACAAGCAATAGGTGGTTTTTGGATTGCTTTCATAAATGATAAAATGACTTAGGTATGGATCTTAAACTTATCACAAAAGGCCTTGAAATATGAAAAATCACAATAAGCCAATATCTAAAATCATAGTGTTAGGAGGAGGTAGTTCTGGGTGGATTTCTGCTGCATATTTATCGAAAGCGCTAAATAATGTCTCCATTACAGTTATTGAATCAGAAAATATTGGACGAATAGGTGTTGGGGAAGCCACAATTCCTTCCATAAAAAATGAACTTTTTGATTTTTTAGAAATTCCCGAAGAGGAGTGGATGCCTAAAACCCAAGGAAGCTATAAAATAGGTATAAAGTATGCAAATTGGAGAAAAAGTCGGAATGAAAACCCTAACGATTATTTTTATCATCCTTTTGGAGAAGTTCCCTTATGCACCGATATCCCATTATCTAGTGTTTGGAATTTAAATCAAACCCTGTCTCCTGACAAAATAAAATCGTATGAATACAGCTGTTTTATTGCTCCTTACATCTGCGATAAAAACCTTTCCCCTAAATATTTAAATGGAAAAAAAGCTGTTCATCATGCCTATCATTTTGATGCTCCATTAGTCGCCGATTTTTTAGCTGAATGGTCAATGAAAAGAGGCGTAAATCAAATTCGTGACAATATTAATGATGTTAAGCTTAATTCGAACGGAAGCATTACAAAACTAGTTGGGAGTAAAGGTACTGAATACGAAGCCGACTTTTTTATTGATTGTACAGGTTTCGCAAGTGTTCTTTTGGAAAAAACACTTAAAGAACCATTTGTATCATTTTCTGAAAATCTGTTAACTGACTCAGCAGTTGCTGTAAACATTCCTTATAAAGAAGAAAATACTGAGATTAAACCTTACACAACTGCAACTGCATTAAGTTCAGGATGGGTATGGGAAATACCACTACAAACTAGATCTGGAAATGGATATGTTTATTCAAGTCAATTTTTAAGTCCTGAACAGGCAGAAAAAGAGTTAAGAAACTACTTCGGGAAATCTGTAAAAAACCTTTCCATGAGACATATAAAATTTAAATCAGGCCGACACGAACGGGCATGGGTTAAAAACTGTGTTGGAATTGGACTGTCATCCGCGTTTTTAGAGCCGCTTGAGTCAACAGGTATATACTTTGTATACGCCGCTTTAAGACAGTTTATTAAATATTTTCCTGATAAATCAAATAGCTTAGTTTTACAGGGTAAGTTTAATGAACGAATGAACTATATGGTTGATGAGGTTCGTGATTTTATTGTTTTGCATTTTTGCACTTCTCCAAGAGAAGACACACCTTTTTGGAAAGCAAATAAATATGACATAAAAGTGCCAAGGTCTCTTCAAGAAGTTTTTAACCTTCATAAAGAAGGACTTCCTTTCAGACAAAGTTATAAAGGAAATCTAGATTCTAGATTTGACAGATTTTGGACTTATAGCAACTATATTGCGATTTTACTTGGTGTTGGGCGATATCCTGAAAAAACACAACCTTTACTTTCTCATAGGCCCGATGTACTTGATTTGGCTAAGGATATGTTTAGCAAAATTCAAACAGATGCTAGCGAGGCAATAGACGCCCTTCCTAGTCATAGTGAGTACTTGAATGCGTTAAAGTTAGACTTACAGGTTTCAAAAGAAAAGATAGTTGTAGAAGTTTAGTTCTTGGAATTTAGTACATCCATCCGACGACTACTTCCTTGAAGTCGAAGATTAAAGCAGGATATAAAGATATTTTTATCTTTATAAGCTGTTGATAATTTATCTCCATACTCTACCATTCGCTCATTTATAGGCTTTCTTATCTGCTGATACATTTCAAAGCAAGCTTTTAGACTTTGAGTTTGAGATATAAAGAGTGGCTCAAGATTACATGCCAATTGTCCTGCATCTTCAATTGCTAAATTCATCCCCTGACCAGTAATAGGATTGATATTATGGCAAGCATCCCCTAGTAAAGCAGCATTCCCATCGAAATATTTATCAAGATGCATTTTTGCGACAGGAACCTTTTTAAAGGTGATGTCTTCACATTTCATTTTGTCTAAAGCATCCTGGCTTTCACTTACAAATGAATAAAGTTGTTCGATAAGAGCTGCTTTATTTTTTTTCTTAATTAAATCCTTCCCATCTTTTTCAACAAACCCTATGACAATTCTAGACTCCGTTTTGCTAATTGGGTAGAAATAGGCTACAGATCCCTTAGGTTCAACATACAGACGATTACATTCTTGAATACTTTCAACAATAGGAAATCGAGATAAAAACATCGTTTGTTCATAAATTTCCCGTGTCCCTTCTATTCCCAATATTTTTCTGATTTCAGATGTTGCACCATCAGCGCCAACAACAACCCCAGGTTTGATTTGCATTCCATTACTTAATTCAATACATGAAATAAAATCAGATTGGGACTTTTTAATTTGAGTTATATGAGTTTTGTAGAAAATTTCTACGTTTGAAAATTCTAATAGTTTATCTCTAACCAATGATAACAATTTTGGATAAGGCAAGAGCACAAAATACCCTAACTCATCAAATTGTGAATAATCTAAATGAATCAATTCTTGACCAGAATAAAATATCTTCAAGTCTTTTCTTTGGACCCCCATTTTCAGAACTTCAGTTAGCAGTCCTAAATCTTTGATTACTGAAATTCCACTAGGTTTCAGAAGGTCAGCGCCATTAAAGATGGTTTCTGGCCTATTTATTTCACATATTATTATTTTTATATTAGGGCATTTTTGAGCTAGGCTTAAAGCTAGAATCGCACTTCCAATACCGAATCCATTAATGAATAAGTCTGTTTTATCCATGTTATATTTTAATCTTCATACCAGCCAATATCTGATAATTATTAGGAAACTGACTAAACTCTGACTTGTCACTTCCTGCTGCATTTAAGGCCCTAACATACATCTTTACTAAGCTAGAAGTTTGTAATGATAGAGTGGATTGCTGTATGTAACTACCATCATCTAATCCTAGTAAAACTATAAGCTCAAAATCTAGTTTCGAGGCAATTTTATTCCTTAGAATTCTAGAGAATAAGTAATTTTGTCTTAAAGGAAATTGAGATCTAGAAGAAAATCCGTTAAAGCTGGAGACTGCGGCATCTTTTGTCAGGACATTATTGAGGGATAAATTAAGTTGTCCCAACATGCTCTGGTAATCATCCCATTCGTTATTTGAAAATCCATCAGTAAAATGAAAATATTCAAATACAAAGTTCCATTTTTTATTTGGAGACCATTGCCCCCCAAGAAGAATTTGTGAAACTGGTTCGGACCTACTTTCTAGCGAAACTGTGCCTCCCATATCTTTTGGGTACAATAGGTGATTCGATAATTTCCAAGTATAGTCGCTATGTAACTCTAAGGAATCTCCAATCGCTATTGAGTTATTAAACCCAAATAGGGTATCTTTATTTTCCTGAACTCTAGTGACCAAAGATACATCAAATGGGGCTATGAATTTATAAAATCTAGCTGCAATGGCAGGAGACTCAATAAACCCCTTATTATGCTCACTAAGAGGCAACGCAAAAAAATCTAGCTGAGAATCATTTCCATATAATGTTAATTGAACAAGGTCTGAGCCTTGAAGAGAATATAATCGGTCATTTGGGTCATCTGGTGAGGTTGGTGGTGAAACGATGTCTGTGGGACTTGAAACATACCCTACACCCCACTTAACCTTTTTCCTTCCAATTGAAACCAAATAAGTATCTCCAAAATGATTATAAAATAATTCATTTATATCAACAGAGTATTCGCTAGTTGTTTCCTCTATATTATTAAAGGAACTCAATATACGATTGTGATTAGCGTAAAGACGGCCATTTAAAATAAAATCACCTTTAAATAGGGTCTGTTTTTTATCAAAATGAAGTATGTTTTTTAATCCGTACTTGGGTCTATTTAAGAGATTTAAAGGGTTAGTTTCACCCGTATTAACTTTTGCTGTATTAAATTCATTTAAAAAAGCAAGGTCTACAGCAATTATTTGAGAAGACCCCAGTAAAAAGGAAATAACTAGGCCCGCTATTAAATATTTATAATGCATTGCTCAAATCAGGCAACGCAGTTTTAATAAAATATCGTGAAGGAATCTTAACCTCAGAGTTAATCTTCTCAAAGTTCATAGTAGAAACTTTATTATTGTTTAAATGATCTATGAAAATAATTTCTGTGTTAATTTCCTTTCCAGATACTTGTGAGTATTTTGAAAATGTAAGCGTTTTGTAATGCTTCCCTGATAAAAGAAAAACTTCTGCTTTTTTAGGGCGATAATCAGTATCAATGTATAAGTTAATTCGTTGGTATGTAGCACCTTTTGATCTAGCTTTCAAAGAAAACTCATATTGAGTTATATCTTTGGAAAGCTTCTTTTTTTGAAATTTTTCAATATCATAATCTTTTGACCATCCAAGTCTTGTGATATCTCCATAAGAAACTGAACCAGACAACCTTTGAATAGGCGTAATTCGTATTGGTCGACTGGTAGCCTTTACATAAAACCATAGGTTATCTCTTACCATTAGTAAGAGATTTCCTTTTTCAAACTTAGGCTCAACAAAGCTCACTAATGTTTTGACTTCCTCTTTAAAAAAAACCTGATAGGACTCAAAAGATTGTGAATCATTTTTTTGTGTAATCAAGTTTGCAATAAGTGACATTTGATTCCAAGGTGCTCTTGTTTCCTCCGCTTTTCTTAAAATTGAATACCCAATTTTATTATCTCCGTTAGCGTAGGCACTAGAAGAAATCAAAAATGAAGCAAAAATTACTAAAACAGAATTAAATAAAAAAAGTGTTTTTAAATTTTTAGGCATGATCTAAAGACTCTATAATAGATAGCTTTCTAATTGTAAAAAATGCTGATAATCCTGAAAGAGTTAGGGCAATTATTATAGTCAATGCAATTAAAGGGTGCTGATCTGTATAAGTGTATACTTGCAGAAAGTATCCTTTATTCATACCTGGTATAGGCGGCATAGGAATTAGTAGCCGATTAATAATAGAAGATATGGCTAGCTGAAGAAAAAAACCAGTTATTACCCCGACTATGCTTATCAAAAAGTTTTCAATAAGAAATATGGTGGTTATATAACGGGTTTTTATTCCAATAGCTCTTAATGTACCAATCTCTTTTATTCTTTCCAGAACCGTCATATTAGTAATATTCCAGCAACTCAACATAACAATTACAATTATGATGCTACCCATAAATAAAAAGATAATATTAAACAGGTCTCTTACAGAAGCATAATATTCGCCTAATTCAATCCAATCTTTAACTGCTAAAACTTTAGCTTGGTTTTTTAATGCTTCATTTTTCAAGGTAGTTATTTTAGTTTCTAGGTGTATTCGATCTTTAAACATTATGGATAATAAACTGATTTTTGATGTGTTGATTAGTTGTTGAGCCAGTGGCACATTTACGAGTAAATAATATTTATCTGCCTCGCTAATACCTGTTGCGATTACATTTACTAACTCTACATCAACAGCATTTACGCCACCATCTACGGTTGTTCCGTATAACATTAATGTGTCGCCTTTTGTCGCATTAAGAAGGTTCGCTAATTTTGTACCTAAGATAACGCCATGCTTTTGGTTTATTAAAGAACTAAACTCATTTCCGCCTTTTAAACTAGGGTTTACAGTACCAAACCCTTGCCACAATTTAAGCTCAAACTCAGGATTTATTCCAAATCCTATGAATGGCAAGGACTTGTCTCCGTTTGATATTAGGCCCCCAAATTCTAGTCTAGGCATAACATAATCAATATTTTCAAAAGAAAGAATATCGTCAATTAAAGATTTGTGATCATCAAGGCCATGTTGAAGAGCAAAAGCTTCTGGTTTTTCGTAAAAATCAGTGCTTCTTATCTGAATATGTCCTGTTCCACCAGACCCGCTAAACCCACTACGAATTGTAAGTTCCTGAAGACCATACATAGAGTAACTATAATATCCAACAGCAATAGACATTGCCGCAAAACCTGTAGTGGCAATAAGAAGCGTGAATAGCGTTCTTCTTTTGTTTCTGAATAAATTTCTGAATGCTATGTATGAAAGTTTATACAATTTATTTAACATTTCAGCTTATTTTTCCATCACGAATCTCTATTCGTTTTTCTGCCCGTTTAATTACTAATGGATCATGAGACGCTACAATGACTGTAATGTTGTTTATCTTATTTAAGGACAATAAAAGCTCAATAATTGATTCCGAAGTTTTACTATCAAGATTTGCAGTAGGCTCATCCGCAATGATTATTTTTGGATTTCCTACTAAAGCTCTAGCAATGGCAACTCTTTGTCTCTGTCCTCCCGATAGCTTTGAAGGATTATGATTTACTCTATCTTCTAGACCAACAACTTTTAATGAATGTAGAACTTGAGATTTAATACTTTTCTTATCTTCTAGTTTAAATGTTAGTGGCAATTCCACATTTTCATAGGCCGTTAGAATTGGAACTAGATTAAAAGATTGATAAACAAAACCAAACTTATTCAAGCGAAGATCGTACAGTGATTCTAATGGATTACCTGTAATATCTACACCTTCGAAAATAATTTTTCCTGTTGAAGGTTTATCAATACATCCAAGTAAATTTAAAAAAGTAGATTTTCCACTTCCTGATGGTCCTGAGATAACAGTGAAATCACCTTCGTTTATACTTAAGTCAATATTATCTAATGCTGTTACAGTGGTTTCCCCAAGATGGTATATTTTTGAAATAGACTTAAATTGTACTAAAGTTTGCTTTTTCATTTGGTCCTTTTATGCTAATTTCTAAAAAATTATTATAGCATGGTTTCTCAGTCATGTTTGAAATTTTATAACAAAAATCTTCTTTTCAATAGGTCTAATTCGGGTGTTTTTTCACTTCTAGTTAGGGCCCTAGTTTAGGCTATTGTATTGTTAAAAAACCAAGGGTGTATGTGTTCAAATTTGGAGAGTGGCTTTGTCTTTAGCTAAATCAAAAATATTCAAGGACCTCTTTTTTTATATAATAATTAACCTCAGAAAACACACTGGATAATCGGTAATTCTGCACGGTCAGGTGGGGTTAACGTGTGTCTTCTATTTCTGAAAACATTTCGGATGGCAAGTTTAAGATGCATTGGAAACATATTATTTTAACAATCTTTTCGCACGATTACTTTCTTCCTTCGATAATTGATTTTGAAGGGCTTTTTTTGCATATGTCTTGGCATCTTCACGTAAGTTATCCTTTTTGAGATACTCAGCATATTCAAGATAAAAAGGACCTAGTTCTTTTGTTGGACGCTTCAAAGTGACGGCCATTTCTGCAGCTTTTTTTATGTCTTCCATTGCCAGTTCTTTTTTATTAAAAAAGAAAGGGAAGTGGATATAAGTCCGCCCACGATACATATGAAATTCATAGGTAAGCGGCATACTATCTTTTTTATCAATTTTCCTCTGTAAGCGATTAAAAGTTTGCATGCTCTCATTTACATACGCCATCTTTTCATGAGGCCAAAATACATATTTAGCTTTCATAGCTGTAAGTGATGCTATTCTGAGTTTGTAGTTAATAGGATGTTTTCCTGTTTTCAATAATGCAGAATATTCTTTCTCGGCTTTTTCAACTCTTTTTATGCCACCTTTATAAACAGCTTCCCAATATAAATTTTGTGCAGCTAACTCCTTGTCATTCATTGAAAATGAATATTTTGGACATGTAAATAAAAAGAATGTACAGACAAGTGTAATAAGATATTTATTCATTATTTTGCTCCTTCTTAAATTTGCGAAGTGTGTAGTTAAGTGGTTTTAAAATTGGGAAGATTAGTTTCTCTGGCGGAGAGAGAGGGATTCGAACCCTCGCTGGGCTTACGCCCACTAACGGTTTAGCAAACCGTCCCCTTAAGCCACTTGGGTA
>MDSY01004096.1_pt1 | contig 22209 bp, 20 predicted proteins | sample 811131 | NCBI WGS metagenome assembly MDSY01 (sample SAMN05326643, study PRJNA326480) | marine metagenome | isolation source: seawater | place: Atlantic Ocean: South West | collected 2010 | reverse complement strand
GTTCATGTTTTCAAAACGATAAGTGAGGCTCACGTAGGAGAACTTTCTTTTTTTAGAGTGTACGCTGGTTCTATATCCACCGGTTCAGATCTTCATAATTCAGAAAGAGGAAATTCAGAGCGTTTTGGACAAATGTTTTTGATGAATGGAAAAGAAAGAACATCCGTTTCTAAGTTATCAGCTGGTGATATTGGATCTGTTGTCAAATTAAAAGATACGCATACTGGCAATACGCTTACCGGTCCAAGTAATAAGGTAAAATTATCTGCCGTTCAATTACCCAATTCAAATATTCATCTAGGAATTAAATCATTAACTAAAGGGGATGAAGAAAAGATCGCTACTGGTTTATCTACTATTCATGAGGAAGACTCAACATTCATATACAATGTAGATCCCGAACTTCACCAAACCGTGCTATCTGGTCAAGGAGAATTACATCTACAAGTTTCTATAGATAGGTTAAAACGAAAGTTCAATGTAGACATTGAAACCTTTAAGCCAAGGATTCCTTATAGAGAGACGATCAGGTCAAATGGATCTGCAAAGTATCGCCATAAAAAACAGAGCGGTGGAGCGGGTCAGTTTGCAGAAGTATGGATGAAAATTGAACCAAAATCTCGTGGCGAAGGAGTAGAGTTTACACAATCCCTAGTTGGCCAAAATGTTGATCGCGTTTTTGTGCCTTCGGTTGAAAAAGGGGTGAATTCTGCGTGCGTTGAAGGAGTGTTGGCAGGCTACCGAGTCGTTGATCTAATGGTTGATTTTTACGATGGGAAACAGCACCCCGTTGATTCAAAGGATATAGCTTTCCAGATGGCTGGAAAACATGCTTTCCGAGAAGCATTTCTATCTGCACAGCCGTGTCTATTAGAGCCTGTTTTGGATATTGAAATTAAAGTTCCTGAAGATTTTATGGGAGATGTTATGGGTGATATTTCTAGTAGAAGAGGTAAAATAATAGGTATGGACTCTGAAGGCTCTTTTCAAAAGATAAAAGCACAGGCTCCTCAATCTGAAATGTATCAATACTCGACTGCCCTTCGATCATTAACTGGTGGGCGAGGTATTCACTCCGAATCATTTAGCCACTATGAAGAAGTGCCGCGCGATATGGAAACTAAAGTTGTTGATGAGGCAAAAACAGCGAAGGTTGAATCAGAATAAAAGATGGACTATTTATGGGCACCTTGGCGTATGGAATACATTAGCCGTGAAAGAAATGATAGCCATGAATGCGTGTTTTGTGTTAAGTGGAAAGACAAAAAAAGTGATAGAAAAAATTTAGTTTTATATCGGGATGAAGATATTTATGTAGTTATGAATTTATATCCCTATACTAATGGACATCTCTTAATTTGCTCAAATCAACATATAGATTCACTAGATGGTTTTAGCCAGAAAACCATGGGCCGCGTTATGGATCTTTCCAGAGAATGTATGGCTATCCTCAAGGTTATCATGAACCCTGACGGTTTTAATTTTGGTGCAAATCTTGGTAAGGCAGGTGGAGCAGGAATTGCTGAACATATTCATTTTCATGTTGTACCAAGATGGAAATCTGATACAAATTTTATGCCTGTTATAGGCCAGTCAAAAGTAATTATGGATGGCCTTTATGATACTTATGCTAAACTGAAACCTCAATTTGATAATATAAAATAAATATGGATTTTTATAGAACCTGGCTCCCCTTTATATATCTATATGGTGTTGGTGGTATCGTTTTTATTGTGGGATTATTTCTTATTTTGCGTACAAATGCCCTTAGGCCAAGCTACCTGCGGCATAAAAAATGGCTTTGGTTATTAATATATGGATTTTTCTTCTGGGCAGGTTTGCATGCCCTCTTTATTTATCTAGCGATTGGAAGTCAGTAATGGATCTTGCAATTGGAACCTCGTTAGATCGAATCATTATCATTGCTTATTTTGCCTTAGTCATGGGTTTTGGCGCTTATTTTGGTAGATATAGTAAGACTACTTCAGATTATTTTTTTGGAGGTAGGCGATTTGCGTGGTGGTTGATATCCATTTCAATTGTTGCTACCGGCGTTGGTTCACATAGTTTTTTAAAATATTCAACCAAAGCATATCAGTATGGTCTCTCATCTACGATGACCTATATGAACGATTGGTTCTTTGTCCCTTTGTTTATGTTTGGATGGCTCCCCATTATCTATTATATGAAAATAAAATCTATCCCTGAATATTTTGAGAGAAGATTCAATTCAAATGCCCGATATCTTGCAACTATTCTGACGCTTATTTTTATGATTGGTTACATTGCAATTCAGTTCCTAACTCTTGCTACAGCGCTTTATAGAATTTTTGGTATTCCATTAATGGCGACAGTAGTTCTTATAGCAATCGCTACTACTATCTACATGCATTATGGCGGCCAGACATCGGTGATTTTTACGGATCTTTTTCAAGGGTTCATATTGATATTTGCTGGATTACTTCTTTTCTATTTAGGTATTCAATTTCTAGGAGACAATACACCGTATTCTGGATTGCGTGCCTTTTGGATGAATCTATCTCCAATTGAAAAATTGCCCTTGGCTCATTTTAATCATCCTCCTGATTTTAATTTTGTAGGAATATTTTGGCAAGATGGGATAGCGGGGTCGGTTGGATTTCTATTTTTAAACCAAGGTTTAATTATGCGGTTTATGGCAGCAAGAAGCGTAAATGATGGGCGCAAGGCTGTCGCGTTTAATGCGTTATGTATTTTACCTATATCAGCAATAGTTGTTTCAAATGCAGGCTGGATAGGCAGAGCGATAACCAATGCGGTGCCAGGCACATTGCCAGTAGATATGGTAGCAAATGATGTATTTGTTTCGGTGACCAATATTATATCTTCTCCTGGTGTTTTTGGTTTTATCATTGCAGCGTTGTGCGCAGCATTGATGTCTACTTCTGATACACTTGTCAATGCATCATCAGCCATTATTGTTAATGACATTTATAAACCTCTATCAAAAAAGAAGCCCAGCGATAAAGAACAGTTAAATTTTGCTAGATGGACATCAATTGGGGTAAAGGTCATTGCGGTTATCATGGTACCTTTCTTTAATTCATTTGACTCAATATATGAAGCCAATGGCTGGTTCCATTCTACCTTTACACCTCCTTTAGCAGTAGGCGTATTTCTTGGAATCTTTTGGAAGAGATTTACGACGCCTGCAATTATCGCAACATTTGTTGGAGGTTCATTTCTAATGATTCTGGGACAGTTTTTCCCAGAAATGATTAGCCCATTTGCCCATGGGATTGAATTAAGGCCAGATCGGGGCTACTCTTATATTGGCGCGCTCTACAATATAGTTGTCTGCGCGGGAGTGGGGGTTATCGTAACCTTATTTACAAAACCAGATTCTGAAGAAAAATTAAAAGGATTGACAGTGTTTGATGCCTCAAAACTCAAAAGTATTTATAAGGGATCCAATCCCAATGAAACACCCGGCAAGGCAGTAACTGTTGATTGGAAATTATCAAAAAAGGATGAAGGGACCATTCAATTTTCTAAAAATGATATGAATGCAATGAAAGCTAATCCTGGTGATCTCGTATATATTCAAGATTCCCGATGGTGGCTCGGGGGGCTTAAATCAGCTCACTCCGTTTACGGAAAACCTCATGATGAAGATGGGGTAGTATATATTAGCTTATCTCAATTAGATCATGGTCAATTTTTAGAAGGTCTACCATTAAAAGCAGAAAAAGAAATGTAATTATATTAGCGACTCGGCAATATATATTTTAAATTCGCGCCGCTTATAAAATTATTTTTTGCAGTCCGGAGTAGCTCAGTTGGTAGAGCGAGTGGCTGTTAACCACCAGGTCGGGGGTTCGAGTCCCTCCTCCGGAGCAATACAAAAACGGTTAAGTCTTTAGAGGCTTAGCCGTTTTCGGTAGCTAAATTGATGATTTATCTACCTATTAAGTAAGGAATTGACTTAATTATTCTTTTTCAATAAGTTTATTCTCACATAATCTTGAGGAAAGTATGAGTAATCGTGGAGAAGAAAGGCGTTATGAAGAGCGCCGAATTGAAAATGACCGCAGAATAGAAGATATTCCTGTAGATATCGATCGACGCTCAGGAAGTGATCGCAGGGATGATGCAGATCGTAGATCGGGTAGTGATAGGCGCAAGAACTGATTAATGTTAATTAAAACTAAACAATTTATTTCACTAGCCTTAACGTTATGGCTGGGTATATTTACCCAACTGTCAATAGTACATATGGGTCACGGCCATGAACTGCTGCCATTGGATCAAAGTATTTGCTCAGATAACTGCGAAGATTTAGATCATCATAAAGCAGGTGATTCTTGCGATTGGTTTATTGCTAAGCGAATTATTGCCAGCAGTAGCGTATCATCTCATAGTTTTCTTGCCCAAAAAGAATTTTCACTTATTCACAAATGGAATATAAAATCATTCATTTATTCCAACCCTGTTACTAAAAACTTATCTACGCGTGCCCCTCCGATTATATCCTTATAACTAAATATAGCAGCAGATGATAGCTGTATAAAAAACAAGTTTATTTAATAAAAAATTTATAATAAGGATATTTATAATGAAATTTTTCTATGAAAGCGTTATGCGCAACTTTTTTATTTTAATGCTAAGTGTATTTTCAGTCTTTTTTGTAATCGCATGCGAAGACAGCGATGATGATGCCGAAGAACATGTGGATGCTGAAGGGTTCATTCTTGAAACTGAAGATGGCGTTGAAGCTTATAGAGAGTTTAAGGGAACCGTAACTGGCTCAGTTTCACTTTCAGTTAATGACACCTTGCACTTTATGGTCCATTTCCTAGATGATGATGGAAAAGAAATTGAGCATGAAGAAGAACATGATGATCATGATGACCATGGAGAAGAAGAAGCTGAAATCAAAGTTTCAGGATTTAATGCATCTGTTGCCAAAGTCGAGATGACTGAAGAAGAAGGGGATGATCATGGGGATGAACATGAAGAAGTTCTACAGGTTGTAGGAGTTTCAAAAGGCTCAACTAGTTTCAAGCTAGAATTAATGCATGATGGTCATGCGGATTACACCTCAACAAATAACGTACCAGTTACCGTTAATTAAGTTCTTACTCCCAACCATATCGGCTTTGAGTCTATTATGCGCTCAAAGCCGATATGTTTCTGGTTCGGTATATAGCAGCCAAACCAATTTGACCCTTCAAAATGTTAACATTTATATTGTTGGCACAAACAATGGAACCTCATCGAATTTCGACGGATCTTTTACCTTAGAAAATATTCCCGATACTCCGTTTGAATTATCTTTCAGAATCATTGGCTATCAAGACACAACCTTTGATGTTAGGTCTAATGAGAATCAAATCAATATAGGTAAAATCTATCTTAGAACAAAAATTCTCCACTTTGATGAAATATATGTAGGGGCTCATCCTGATTTAAGCAATTCACGATCTTTATCTAGCCTTTCATTATCTGGAACTGAGATGCAGGAAAAGATGAAGGGAACATTAGCTGCAACCTTATCAGATGAAATGGGAATTGCGGTAAGTTCAATGGGGCAAGCGACCGCAAGACCTGTGTTGCGCGGGTATTCAGGAGATCGATTCTTATTAACAGATAGCGGAATGGAATTAGGAGATGTTTCTCAATCCTCTACTGATCATGCAGTCAGTATGGATATGTCAACAGCACAGAATATTGAAATTATTCGAGGAGCAAAAACCCTTTTGTATGGATCAAATACTATTGCTGGTGTCGTGGACATCAAAAAAAATTCTATGCCTGAAGTCCAGTTTGACCATTCGCATATTCACGGTACAACAGGCGCTGAAAGTGGGAATAATAGTTCATTTATTAATGCAGTTTATTACTATCCATTCAAAGATAATCAGTTAAGGGTATCAGGATTATCTCGCAATTCTGGCAACCAGATAACACCAAAAGGCATATTACAGAATACATCATCTAGGAATAGTGAGTTGTTTGCCGGTTTTTCAAATTACCAGGACAATGGCCGATCGAGCATATCTTTAGAATTATTAACTATGGATTATGGAATTCCGGGGAGCCCAGAAGGTCATATTGAAGGCGTAGACATAGAAATGAAAAAATTGACTCAAAAAATTCAATATCATAGAGATATAAAATTTTTCCCGAACATTAAAACATTCGACCTTGAACAGCGGCTCATAAGATATCAACATTCTGAATTTGAGACTAATCAGTCTTTTGCTTCCGTAAGAATTAGACAACAGCTCTTTTCTATTCAAAGCAAATTCACAGGCTCCGATAGGGTAATAGGTTCATTGTTCCAATATAGACAATTTGGGGCTGGAGGATTTTATTGGACCCCAGATACAGATGAATTGAACCTATCAATTTATGCTTTTAGAGAAAAAGAGATTGGTTATATGATTATTCAGGGATCTGCGAGGTATGAAATGCTAATTATTCGACCTGAATCTTCAGGATTGAATATGTCAAACCTTGAAGAATCATTAATAAATGAGAAAAGGTTTCATCTAGGCTCTTCAATGATAAGTATATTTAAAAATTGGGATCATTGGAATGTGTCATCCAATTTTATGCTTACGCAACGCGCACCTGGAATTGAAGATATGTTTTCAGATGGACCACACCTAGGAAGCTACTCCTATGAAATTGGACAACCTAAACTTGGATTAGAATCTACGCAGGGCATTGAGAGTTCTTTAGGTTATAAGAAAAATAAATTCTCATCTACAATGACAGTATTCAAGAATTATAGTCCAAATTATCATTTATCATCGAAAATGGGAGATGGATATGTTCCAGGCGCAGATTGGATTGAATGGGGTAGCGGGTCTAGCGGATGGCTGTATAAATACCAAATGCGCGGTATAAAAAGCACTATATCAGGATTTGAGCTAGATATCAGTTATAGGACAGATGCAGTTGCAATTATCGCTGATTATTCAACTGTCCATGGAGAGAATGTTACTTCTAACAATCCATTGCCCTATATGCCACCATCTAAAAGTAGAATCAGATTTATTTTTAGTGAAAAGAAAAATATTTCCTATACATTACAAATTATTAAGGCATTTCAACAGGATAGGTTAGGAGAATTTGAAGAGCCTACCAGTGGCTATACCCTGGTTGATTTATTTGGAAGTTACAATATCAATCTTAGCGATGGTTCTCATAAAATTATCTTTCAAGTCAACAATGTATTTGATGAGGTTCATTACAATCATCTATCTAAGATCAAATCTATCATGCCTGAAATGGGAAGAAATATCAGTATTCAGTATCGATTCTTATTTTAGATTTTGTAATTTAGATTGTTTTTATGAATAAAATTCAATCAGATATACAAAAAGTCTTTCAGTTGCAAGTTGCGAATCAGCATAGCATTAGAAATACGAGCTACAAGGAAAGAAATCTTAAACTGAGGAAAATTGAGAATTGGCTGGTTGATCACAAGGATGTAATTCGTGAGGCCATGCATAAAGATTTTCATAAACCTTCCGCTGAAGTAGATCTGACTGAAATTTGGTCCGTTGTTAATGAAATAAGGCATATAAGACGTAGATTAAAACAATGGATGAAGCCCGAGTATGTCCAGCCAACATTGCCATTTCTAGCTACAAAAGCATGGATTCAATATGAACCTAAGGGGGTAGCATTAATCATTACCCCTTGGAATTTTCCATTTAATGTATCCATTAGCCCTCTGGTTTCAGCGATAGCATCTGGTAATTGCGCAATATTAAAACCATCAGAACTTACACCTTGTTCAGCGAAGGTGATATCTCAAATGATAAGTGAGCTATTTAATCAAAACGAAGTAGCTACTTTTGAAGGAGGCCCCGAAGTTGCCGAGGAGCTTCTTGATTTACCCTTTCATCATATATTTTTCACAGGCGGCCCAAAGATTGGAAGTATTGTAATGGAAAAAGCTGCAAAAAATCTTTCCTCGGTTACCCTGGAGTTAGGTGGCAAGTCCCCTACTGTTGTTGATCAAACCGCTAATTTAAAGGATGCAGCTAGAAAAATTGCATGGGGTAAATTTTCTAATTGTGGACAAACATGCCTTGCTCCAGATTATGTCCTTGTTCATAGATCCGTTAAAGATGAATTATTAATTAATATAAAAGATGCCTCAAGGAAATTTTTTCAAGGGCCAAAGGATTCAGTCATGGATTCCAACGACTATGCTCGAATAGTAAATAGTAAGCACTACGACCGCTTAAGTGGATTAATAAATAAAGCGAAAGAATCTGGGGATACATTATATATGGGCGGTGAAACTGATTCGAATTCAGATTATATCGAACCAACGGTATTCACAGATATAAATGACACTTCTCCATTAATGCGGGAAGAGATATTTGGACCAATCTTACCTATATTAGTATTTGAGAATTTAGAAGAGGCAGTTGTAAAGATAAATAGTATGCCCAAGCCTTTAGGATTATATATCTTTAGTAGAAACAAAAAAAATATAGACTATATTTTGAATACTACCTCGGCAGGTGGAACATCAATCAATGATACTGTATTGCACTATATACATTTAAATTTACCATTTGGAGGTATTAATAATAGTGGATTTGGCAGGGCGCATGGCCATGCAGGGTTTAAAGCATTTTCAAATCATCGTTCAGTGTTGAAGCAGTCAAGGTTAAGTCCATTAAAATTACTATACCCACCATACACGTCAAGGGTAAAACGTTTAATTAAGTTATTAATAAAGTATATTTAATCATGAAAAAAATGATAATTATTTCTATTTATTGCTTAGCATTCCATTTGATTGCTCAAGTTGATCAAGAACCAGCAGAAGGGATATTTATGGATAAAGTCGAAAAAACCGATAAAGAATGGCAAACATGTCTCACTCCCGCTGAGTACCAAATTCTTAGAGAGAAAGGTACCGAACGTGCGTTTACAGGAAAGTACTATAATCATAAAGAAGATGGTGTTTATATATGCGCCGGTTGCGATAATCAACTATTTAGCTCTGAAACAAAATACGATTCAGGGTCTGGATGGCCAGCTTTTTATGATGCTCTTGATAAAACAAAAGTAAACACAAAAACAGATTATAGCTTTGGAATGAAACGTATCGAAGTAACCTGTGCAAAATGCGATTCACACTTAGGGCACGTCTTTGCAGATGGACCAAAGCCAACTGGTTTACGATATTGTATTAACTCGCTAGCATTAGATTTTGTATCAAAAAAATAAACGAGGAGGATAATATGAACCTTTCACTAGTATTTAAAATTGGAGCTGTATGGCTGTTAATGTGGGCACTAATGAATATGTTTATGCCAGATATGGCTAATATATATGGATTTACGCTTTCTACTGAGCTCAAAAGTATTATGCGAGGATTTGGCGTAAGCTTGCTTTCTTTAGCAGTTCTACACTGGGTTATTCCTATGTGGAGCGGTGATAATATGCCTAACTTTGGTCAGGTCGTTGGTGCACTGTGGGTTGTTTTTATTTTGATGCAACTCAATGACCTAAGAACCAATTTAGCTCCAATGAATGCTGAATTTATGGTGCCGGTAGGATTGAATGTTATTATAGCCGCTTTATTTTTTGTCTATAGCAAAAAATAACTAATTAAGATTATAGAATAAAATCAAACAACAATGCCTCATACATTATGGGGTATTGTTGTTTTAAAGATAAAGGATAAAAATGGAATTATTTTATTTCACTGTTGGATGGGTTGTATCCCTTGCAGGGTTCTATGCAATTCACAAACTCATCTTGATTGCTGAAAAGCATGAAGATTAATCAATAGGTTTATTTTTTTTAAATGAAAAAAATCATTATTTATAGTACGGATTGGTGTAGATATTGCGATCTAGCCAAAATGTTTTTTGATAAAAAAGGGTGGAAATATGAAGAAATAAATATTGAAAAACTGGGGTGGGATCGTTCAAAGCTATTAGAAGTAGGAAAAGCAACCACTGTTCCTCAAATAGTAATTGATGGAGAGCCAATTGGTGGTTATGATGATTTGATAAAACTATATAGCTAATATAGAAATGAGCTCATTCCTAATTCATTTGAAACTGATATGCCAATACATTGTGAAGTATTAGTGACATAGCTTTTGTAATAATCTTATGTTTTTCATTGAATTTAGAAATTAAATTATTTCACTCTATTGTAAAGAAATATGTCTGATCAAAATAATCGGTTTTCAAGTAGGCTAACATTTTTGTTAAGCGCCCTAGGTATTGCAGTGGGAACTGGAAATATCTGGCGCTTCCCTAGAATAGTCGCATCCAATGCTGGCGATGAAGGTGCCGGTGCATTTCTTGTAGCATGGGTAACGTTTCTATTCCTTTGGAGTATTCCCTTAATCATTGTTGAATATATTATGGGCCGCCAGTCGCGGATGGGAACCATCGGCGCATTTGCTAATTTTATGGGAAAGCCGTTTGCTTTTCTTGGGGGATTTGTAGGCTTTGTTTCAACTGCGATTGCCTTTTTCTATTCTGTAATTGTGGGCTGGAATATTTATTATTTTGGAGTAATTACCTTTACTGATTTACCACAAACAAATGATGCTTCATTGATGATATGGAATTCATTTCAAGATAGCTTATTTCCTATTTTATTTCATGGTGTCGCGATGACTGTTGGGGGTCTAGCGATATATAAGGGTGTATCATCGATTGAAAAAGTAAATAAAGTGTTAATACCTGTCTTGCTTGGTATCGTCATTTTATCTGTTGTACGCGCCGTAAGCCTTCCAGGGTCTTTTGAAGGAATCTCATATTTATTTACACCGGACTGGTCACAGCTTAAGCGGCCAGGTATTTGGGTTGACGCATTGGCTCAAAATGCTTTTGATACCGGAGCAGGGTTTGGATTATTTTTAACTTACGCTATTTATATAAAAAAACGTTATGGTGTTGTAAAAAATGCTTTTACTACTGCGATTGGAAACAATCTAGTATCCATGCTAGCAGCAATCATGATATTTAGTACAGTTTTCTCAATACTTGGCAATGAGATGGGAATGCAAAAATTTGAAATTTTAGAGATTATGAAAACTTCTGGGCCGGCTGCGACTGGCTTAACATTTATATGGATGCCGCTATTATTTGCTAAAATGGCTTTTGGAAAACCTCTAGCACTTCTATTCTTTTTAGGGCTTAGCTTTGCTGGATTTTCATCATTAATCTCTATGCTCGAATTGGCTGTGCGCAACTTAATAGATTTTGGAGTTAAGCGTTCAACAGCAGTTGCTTGGATAGTTGGAGCATCATTTGTTTTAGGGATTCCTTCCGCAATGAGCTTAGAAATATTAGGTAGCCAGGATTTTGTATGGAGCGTAGGCCTAATTATATCCGGAGTGTTAATGGCAATAGCTGCAATTAAATATGGATTGCCTCGCATGATGCATGAAGTAAGCTCTGAAAGTGAAGGAGATTGGCCCTTCCCAAAATGGTGGCCATTTATTGTAAAATATATAGCACCTCTAGTTGGTATTGTATTAGTTAGCTGGTGGATGATTGAAAGTCCAAGCTTTTTTATTACCTGCCTGACGCAATGGGGTATTATCTTGATTATATTTTATTTGATTAATGGCTTTATGAATAAGCGATTTTCAGATAATATTAATAGTTAAACGAAAAGTTACAAATATGAAAAAAATAATTACCACCCTACTTTTTTTAAGCTTGGTAGCATCTCAATCATCAAAAGGGGAATTTCAACAAACGATTCAAGACCGAGCAAAACAATTTGAGGCTATAGCAAAATCAATTTGGGACTGGTCTGAAATGGGCTATCAAGAGAAGAAAAGCTCTTCCTTATTACAAAAGACGCTCAAACAAGAAGGTTTTAGTATTAAATCAGGAGTAGCAGATCTTCCTACAGCCTTTATTGCAGAATATGGATCTGGTTTTCCAATTATTGGAGTTTTGGCAGAGTTTGATGCATTGCCTGGCATATCTCAAGATGTAGCGACTGTTCGAAAACCAATTCCCAATAAAAAAGGCGGCCATGCATGTGGCCATCATTTATTTGGAACAGCTTCCACAGCAGCTGCGATAGCAATTAAAGAATATCTAACTAAAACCAATACGAAAGGTACGATTAGACTTTATGGCACTCCAGCAGAGGAAGGTGGTTCAGGAAAAGTTTATATGGTTCGCGCAGGATTGTTTGATGATGTAGATATTGTTCTTGATTGGCATGCATCCGATAAGAATGCTGCTAGCCCTGTCACTTCTATGGCAAACAGATCTGCAAAATTTAGATTCCATGGATATTCAGCTCACGCAGCTGGAGCACCTGAAAAAGCCCGTTCATCCTTGGATGCTGTTGAGGCAATGAATTTTATGGTAAATCTAATGCGTGAACATATTCCTGATGGATCACGTATTCATTATGTTATTACAAAAGGGGGGAATGCTCCTAATGTGGTACCCGATTATGCAGAAGTATTTTATTACGTAAGAGATTTTGATGTTGATATTTTAGAAAAATTATGGAAACGTTTAATTAATACCGCTGAAGCTGCTGCACTAGGCACTGGAACCAAAATGGAATATGAAATTATTCATGGAAATCGACCTGTCTTACCAAATGAAGTTGCTCAGAAAGTGATGTATGATAATTTGGTTCAAGTTGGTGGAATCTCATACAATAGAGCAGAGAAAAAATTTGCTAAAGAAATTTATAAAACCCTGATTGAACCTAGTTTAGATTTGAATTCTGCGAAAAATATTCAACCTTATCAATTTACAAAAGGGAAAGGCTCAACAGATGTTGGGGATGTGAGCTGGAAAACACCAACAGCTAGACTGAGAGTTGCTACTTGGGTTCCGGGAACATCGGCTCATACTTGGCAGGCAGTAGCTGCGGGAGGCATGAGTATCGGAATGAAGGGGATGATTAATGCATCTAAGGTTCTTGTAGGTACCGCTATTGATCTATATGAAAATCCAACAACAATCAAAGAGGCTAAGACGGAATTAATTGAAAGAAGGGGTCCGGGCTTTAATTATTATTCAATGCTAGGCGATCGAAAACCTCCTCTTGATTATAGAAAATAAATTCTTAATTATTTATTAATTAATCAACCCTGGTGAAAAAAAGTATTACTATTATTGGTTCTGGCTTAGCCGGAATGGCCTGTGCAGCTTACCTTGCGAAATATGGTCACCGGGTTCAGGTAATTGAAAAAAATAGCACTTATGGTGGTAGACTGCAGACCTATAAAGAGAATGGATTTACTTTTGATTCGGGTCCAAGCTGGTATTGGATGCCTGATTTATTCGAATCATTTTTTTCAGATTTTCAAAAGAAGACCAGCGATTATTATTCACTTACAAGGCTAGACCCTGGATATAGGGTCTACTTTGACAATAGAGAATATTTTGATGTTCCAGAAAATTATGAAACACTCAAAAGCAGCTTAGAAAAAATAGAGCCTGGAGCTTCAATTGCTCTTGATAGTTTTCTTAAAGATGCAAAAAAGAAATATGAAATAGCTGTTAAAAAATTTATCTATAAACCTAGCCTATCACCATTAGAATATATACGTATTGATCTCATTAAACATCTTGGAAGATTAAGTATTTTTAAACCGATTAGTAAGCATATACGCGAATATTTTTCTGATAAAAGAATTGTGCAGATGCTAGAATTTCCAAGCCTATTGTTAGGGGCAAAACCATCTAAAACCCCCGCTTTATATAGCATAATGAACTATGCAGATATTGCCCTTGGCACATGGTATCCTAGTGGCGGGATTAGATCTGTAGCTTCAGCTGTGCATGATTTAGCTGTTGAACAAGGTGTAAAATTTATATTTAATGAACCAATTGAAAAAATCTATTCAGTTGATAGAAAAGCGGTTGAAGTTGTTTCCCATCATAATAAATACAGGACAGACGTTGTGGTAGCGAATGCAGACTATCAGCATGTTGAAAGTAAGTTATTGGAAGAAAAATTTCGTAATTATTCTAATTCTTACTGGAACAAAAGAACGATATCGCCAAGTGCTTTATTGTTTTATATAGGAATTAATAAAAAAATTAACCTACCACATCATTGCCTTTTTTTCGATACAGATTTTGATGATCATGTTATGGATATTTATGATGAACCCAAATGGCCTGAATCTCCTTTGTTTTATACATCCTGCACATCAAAATCTGACCCAAATGTTGCACCAGAAAATTGTGAGACTTTGTTTGTTTTAATCCCTGTTGCGCCTGGTCTTAAAGATAAATCTAAATCTAGAGCAGCATATCTTGATCAGATTATAGATAGGATTGAAAAGGCGATCGGTGAAAATATAAGAGATCACATTGCAGTGAGTAAGTCATATGCCCATGAAGAATTTATTTCTGATTTTAATTCATACAAAGGGAATGCATATGGATTAGCAAATACCCTTTTTCAAACAGCGTTTCTAAAACCTAAAATAAAAAACAGTAAACTTAATAATTTATATTATACGGGACAGTTAACGGTGCCAGGTCCTGGGATGCCCCCAGCTTTAGTATCAGGGAAAATTGTAGCAGATCAAATTATAAAGGATCTGAATTGAGTAATATTGAACGATATCTACATGCTAGTTACCAGTCTTCAAAAGCTGTAACAAAATCATTTAGCACGTCATTTACCTTAGGAATTTATTCCTTAAGCAAAAAGCTTAGAAAACCGATTTACGGTATATATGGATTTGTTAGAATAGCGGATGAGATTGTGGATACTTTTTTCAATACGGATCAAGCCACAGTTCTCGATGAATTTGAATCAGCAACATATTCCGCAATTGATACAAAGTATAGCCCTAATCTTATTCTGCATTCATTCCAAGAAGTAGTCAATCAGTATGAGATTGATAGGGAATTAATAATAGCTTTCTTTTCTAGCATGCGATCTGATCTAACAGAAAAAGAACATTCACAGAAATCGTTAGATCAATATGTGTATGGCTCAGCAGAAGCGGTTGGATTGATGTGTTTAAAAATATTTGTTGAAGGCAATCAAGAAGCATATGATAAACTTGAGTATTCTGCGAAGAAACTTGGATCTGCCTTTCAAAAAGTCAATTTTTTTAGAGATATTCATGAAGATTATTTTGATAAAGGACGAACTTACTTCCCCGCTTTTGATATTGATCAAAATCTTAATGAGGAGGTAAAAAAATTGATTGAATCTGAGATAGCTAGTGAATTCAGTGAAGCAAAAAAAGGCATATATCAATTGCCATCTACAAGTCGATTTGGTGTATTGCTTGCTTGCAGATATTATGAAAAATTATTTAGTAAACTTCAATCAACTCCTGCAAAAAGATTATCAACCCGTAGAATTAGAATAAATAATTTTCAAAAGATGCTACTAATACCCTCAACGTATGCGCTGTCTTTGTTGAGGGGATTTAATAGATAGTATATGTGAATTTTATTATCATATTATTGTAAATTTTATATATAAAATTTTAATTATTTAAAACAAAAGGAGATAATAATGGTAAATATGTTATTAGCCTCTAGCCTTCAAAGCGGGGACCTTGTTGGATTTACTTTTTTCATAGGTTCAGTGGCTATGCTTGCAGCGACAGTATTTTTCTTCGTTGAAAGATCATCAGTAAGTGATGAGTGGAAACTATCAATGACAGTTTCTGGTTTAATCACGCTTATTGCTGCGGTTCATTACTATTACATGAGAGAAGTTTGGGTTAGTTCTTATATGAGCCCAACAGAATTCAGATATATTGATTGGATTTTAACTGTCCCTTTGATGTGTGTTGAATTTTATCTACTAACCAAGACCGGATTAACTAAAATGGTTTCAGCCTCTGTAGTTATGCTAGTTGCAGGATATCTTGGCGAAGCATCTGTTTGTTCAGTATTTGGGTCTCATAGTCCTGCAGTTTGGGGTCTTATCAGTGGCCTTGCTTATTTCTATATTGTTAATGAAGTGTACCAGGGCGATGTAGCAAAAGCAGCTAAAAAAGCAGGTAAAAATATTCAAAACGCTAATGGACTATTACTTAAGTTCGTTGTAATAGGATGGGGTATCTATCCTCTTGGATATTTAGTTGGAACTGCTGATGGACAATGGTATTCATTTATGGCTGATTTAGTTAATTCTGATGCACGTGACCTAATCTACAATGTTGGTGATGCAGTAAATAAGATTGGATTTGGTTTAGTTGTTTGGTGTGCAGCCAAAGGAAGTAAGAAAAAGTAAAGCAAAAACTATATGAATAATCAACTATCAAAAATTGACCACCTAGCAGTTATAGTAAAAAATATAGATCAATCAGTAAAATATTATACTGAAAAATTTAACTGTAAAGTAAAATACAAGGACGCATCTTGGGCAATGCTTAAGTTTGATAATATTAATTTAGCGTTGGTTACTAAAGATGAGCATCCAAATCATTTTGCGATAGTTGATCATTCATTGGTCAATAATAAGAAAATCAAATATCACCGCGATGGAATTGGTTATATTTATCAAAAAGATCCCAATGGTAATTACATTGAATTAATTGATAGGGAATCTAAATAGAAATTAAAAACTCATTTATTTTTCCATCATGAAAGTCTATGAATTAAATCTAACCCAGCACATTGATGCGCCCCTAGAAAGAGTTTTTGATTTTTTTTCTAAACCTGAAAACTTAGCTGAAATTACACCTTCAAAACTTGCCTTTAATATTATAACACCATCTCCAATTCTAATGGAAAAAGGAACATTGATTGATTATACTATAAGGCTAGCTGGTATTCCAGTACGATGGAGGACACTGATTACATTTTATGACCCACCAAAAAAATTCACCGATGAACAAATCAAAGGCCCCTATTCTTTTTGGCATCATACGCACACTTTTAAAGCCGTTAATGGAGGGGTTGAAATGAAGGATATAGTAAGGTATGTTATTCCATTTGGAGCGCTAGGTAGATTATTACATTTTTTATGGATTAAGAATGATTTGAAAAAAATATTTAATTATAGGAAACAAGTCATCGATAAAGTATTAGTTAATGACTACGACCCTAATAAAAAAGAAATCAAGGAAAAGATATAATGAAAGTTGCACTATTTGGAGGTACGGGATTTGTTGGCTCATATATTGTAGATGAATTATTGAATCATAAACACAAGCCAAAGCTTTTGGTGCGTGAAAATTCAGAGAAAAAATTATTAAAACCTGATAAGTGTGAGATCATATTAGGCGATTTAAATAATCCTAATGCCATGAAGAAAACAATCAAATCTGCTGATGTGGTGATTTATAGCATTGGGCTGGTTCGTGAATTCCCTCGTAAAGGGATAACTTTTCAACAAACCCAGTTTGAAGGTGTTAAGCAAACCGTTGATCTTGCTAAGGATCTTGATATAAAGCGATATATATTGGTTAGCGCTAATGGCGCTAAGCTTGATGGTACTAAATATCAAAGCACGAAATATCTTGCCGAAGAATATTTGAAGCATTCAGAATTAGAATGGACAATATTTAGGCCATCTCTGTGTTTTGGAGACCCTAGAGGTGGCGATAGGCCAGAATTTTGTACCCAGCTTAAGCGAGATATGTTAAGCTTGCCAATTCCATCACCAAATTTTCATACTGGACTTGTACCTATAAATGCTGGAAAATTTGCACTTTCTCCAGTTCATATTAAAAATGTTGCTGAGTTTGTTGTCAAATCTATTGAAATGGATTCCGCAAAAAAGAAAACATATCCTCTTGGAGGTGAAGCGTACTATTGGAAAGATCTTGTAAAGACAATGGCAGCTTCATATGGTAAGAAAAAATGGATGATCCCCGCCCCTGCTTTTGGAGTAAAAATGCTGGCTTTTTTCTTTGAACGATTTGCTTGGTTTCCTATTACTAGAGACCAGGTAACTATGCTTATTGAGAGCAACGTTTGTGATTCTCAAGAGCACTTCGATACTTTTGAAATTGAACGGATACCTTACAATACAGAAACTTTAAGCTATCTAAAAGATTAAAGGATATTGAAATTAATGAAACTAATTGCTTGTATTTCGATCTGCCTTTTAGCTTTTCTTAGTTTTTCTATATTAACAGGAAAGCCTAGCACCGAACTTAAGATTGGTGATAAGGCTCCACTATTCTCATTAAAAGACCAAGATAATAAAATTCATAATCTATCTGACTATATTGGCCAACGGGTTGTTATTTATTATTTCCCCAAAGCGGATACACCTGGATGAACTATTCAGGCTTGCGGGTTCCGTGACGTTTATGATAAGTATAAAAAATCAAATATAGTGGTATTTGGAATTAGTTATGACCGACCAAGGTCACTAAAAAAGTTTAAGAAAAAATGGAAGCTACCTTTTAATTTATTATCTGATTCAAAAAAAGAAGTAGCTGTTAGGTATGGTGCGGATAGCTCTCTTTGGACAAAAAGGATCACATTCGTAATTGACGAAGAAGGGAAAATTGAAAAAATATATAGAAAAATGAATGTTAACACTCATGCGGAGAAAATTTTAAGTGAAATTACTAAAAAGAACTAGTATTGCAATTATTACTTGGCTAGGAATTGTATTTTCCCAGCAGGGATCTTACCAGGTGTTTGGATTCATCACAGATAGCACCTCTGGTGAAGCCTTAATTGGAGCAAATGTTTTTATTAGAGAGAGTGGCCAAGGAATGGCAACTGATAACAATGGTTATTACGTACTCTCAAATATTAATAATCAACAAGCACAATTAGTAGTATCCTATGTAGGATATAAACGATTTGAGAGATCAATAGATTTTAGTGAAAACTACTCGCAAAATATTGATATTGCCTTAAGCCCGGAATCAATAGAATTGATGGTGGTTGATGTAACGGCAGAGGAAATTGATAGGTTAAATAGAATTGAACCAAGTAGGGTGAATCTTTCTCCAAGGATATTAAAATCGCAACCATCCTTGGCTGAGCCAGATATATTTAGGACCATTCAATCATTGCCTGGGGTATTGACGACCTCTGAATTTAGCACAGGACTTGTCATCAGAGGGGGAAACACTGATCAGAATTTGATTTTGCTTGATGGCATAACTGTATATAACCCATCCCATCTTGGTGGTTTATTTTCAAATTTTATAGTTGATGCAGTTAAAGATGCTGAGCTTATCAAAGGAGGCTATAATGCGGAATATGGTGGTCGCCTATCAGCTGTTCTTGATATAAGAAGTCGTGAAGGAAATAGAAATAAATTCGAAGGAAGTAGTAGCGTCTCACTTTTAACTGCGCAAACTACACTAGAAGGACCTTTTTTAAATGGCGCGTGGCTGATAGCAGGTAGGAGAACTTATTTCGATAAGGTTCTCCCATTATTTACTGATAGTTTTAATCTTCCTTATTATTTCTACGATTTACAAGGACATGTGTTTACAGATCTAAATGAAAAGGATAGGATCTCATTAAGTTTTTATAGAGGTGTAGATGATCTAAAGTTTCAAGATTTAGATCTTAAATCAGATTGGGGAAATAAAACGGTAAGCCTTGCATATCGTCGCGTATTTAATGAAAAAATGATCGGAAACTTTTTGGCAGCCAATAGTCAATTCTATACTCGTTTTGGATTGGGTGGCGATGAAGGTATCCAGGAATATAATCCGTTATCAGACCAAACTATTTCAGGGGACATAGCCTATTTTCATAATCAGGATATCAATGTATACTTTGGGGCTCAGGCTAAAAGTCTCAATATTAAATATAATTCAAAATTTAACGGTGAAAGCCTTTTTGATTCTCAAACGAAACCATTTGAAACCGCATTATATACAAAAATAAAATGGAAGCCGAACAGCAGATTTATTATTGAGCCAGGAGTTAGGATCATCACATTTTCTTCCCATAGCGATGGCATCTATCCCGATCTCCGACTTAGTTCAAAATTTATTATTGATGAAAGTAGATTTATTAATATTGCTATCGGTAATTATCATCAGTTTATTTCAACCTTTCAAGATGACTTTACTCAGCAAATATTGGATAGCTGGTTTGCTGTTGATGAAACCGGTGAGCCCTCTCGCGCAACACAAGCTGTTTTAGGCTATGAGCAATTCATTGGACGTGGATTAAAGTTTCAGATAGAAGGATATTATAAGAAAATAACTGATATGCTTACCTATGAAGAATCTCGCGCAACTACGGATGGCAGCGTTGAAAATAAAAGCTTATTAGACCTACTCACCCCTGCGGATGGATATGCATATGGTGCTGAATTATTTATTCAACAATCTACAGGAAAGCTTAGTGGTTGGGCTGGATATTCATGGTCTGTTAGTAGAAAATTGATGAATGGTAAAGAGTACTTTACTAATTGGGATCGGTCTCATGTTATTAATGTTTTAGCAAATTATCAGGCAAGTTCTAAATGGGAATACAATGTAAAATTTACTTTACAGAGCGGACAAGCATTTACTCCCATTAATGGGTATTTTCTTCAAAACCTTCCTGGAGAATCTCAGCAAAATTATCGAACTATTCCAGCAACTAGGAACGGAGGAAGATATCCATCCTATCATCGTCTAGATCTTGGCGCTGTTCGGCATCTGACATTTAAAGGGAAAAAATTTGATTTATTCATTCAAGTTATTAATGCATACAATAGAAAAAATATATTTACATATACCTATCCATTGGGAAATACATATAATGGCATAGATGATGACAATGATTGGGATCGAAATGAGCATGATAAAAATGGCAATCAAAGACCAGACAGAGGTGAGCCAAATGTTGATGAGGATGATGAAGGTAGAATACAAAGAAATGCAATTAGTCTATTTCCAATTATTCCAACTATAGGATTTACTTGGAATTTCTAATGAAAAAATTAAACGTAATCTATTTATCTTTTTTATTATTTTTTCTAGCGTGCGAAGAATTTAATGACCCTGAATCTCCCTATATTGAGCAGTACGTAGTTTTTGGAAGCATTTCAGGCAACATGCCGATGATTGATGATACCATTTATGTTTCTCGCTCAGCATCACTTGATGAGAAAATCGATGCAGATCAATTATGGATTACTAATGCGAATGTAACTATAACTGGGAATGGTTTTGATTATCAAGCATTTCCGCTACCCGGATATCCTGGTAGATACCAAACTGACCCAGCAGTGATTTTTAAACCAGGTATGAATTATAAACTGACTGTTTTAGTCAATGGAAAAACCTTGACCGCTGAAACAACTATTCCTAAATCATTAAAAATTGATGCTGATACAGAGCTAAAGGACTATACCTGTGGCGATGGAACAACTTTGCCTGTTAAAGTGATAAATACGAACAACATTGATAATGAAGGAAATCCAATACCAAATAAAGTTGACACCTTAGATTATAATTATGGCGAGTGTTTCACTGGTAGCTTTGCATCCTATCCAATGTTTGCCTTGGATTTTGAGATCGATGAATCATCAAAATTAATTCGTACTCTAACCTACGCTTTAGATACAGATGTGATGGGCCTTGAGCCTGGGCAAGATGAAGATTTTTATGATTATAATTGGAATGGAAAACGGGATTCTACATTTATCAATTTGATCTACGATACAAGTTTTGTCAATGTGATATGGAAGGGGGCCTATCTTAGAGATGATAATAATAATCCTTCCAGACCTAATCCTTTTGTGTGGTCAATAGAACAGGGCCCAATTAGGATGAGTTGGCTTTTCTTTAATTACTATGGATTGCAACGAATTACGGTTCAAGCCACGGATAAAAACTATTATGACTATCTAAAAGGAGATCCATTCGGAAGCAATATTTACACATTACCTGGGTCAAATATTGTAGGAGGATATGGTTTATTTTCTTCAAATACGAATGAATCTTTTTATGTTTATTTAAGAAGGGGTAGGGATTATAGGTAGCTTTACTGTATTCCAACCCCAAATTTCCATACCAGCGTTCCCCCTAAATAGGCAGTAAATAAAACAATCCCTACTAAAATAAGAAGGATAAAAAATGCAATTTGATCTATCCTATGATCGCTCATTTTCTTAAAGAATAAATTCACCCAGATAACAAAAAATACTATCGTTCCCCAAGTAACAATGTTTCCTAGCATCTGATGTCTTTCAAGTATTTGAATAATTTCTTGCGAATAGTCTTGCGATAATGTTTTATTGAATTCCCATTGGCCAGTAATAGAGGCCAACATAGATGATATT
>MDSY01138953.1_pt1 | contig 22226 bp, 38 predicted proteins | sample 811131 | NCBI WGS metagenome assembly MDSY01 (sample SAMN05326643, study PRJNA326480) | marine metagenome | isolation source: seawater | place: Atlantic Ocean: South West | collected 2010 | reverse complement strand
TTGGTTTATCTTCAGCCCAATGCTCTAAAAAGGCATACATACCAGGGTTTACTTCAATAATGGTATGAGATTCAATATCATGCTCTTGAATAAAATTAGCACTAATACCCATACCAAACCCCAGTTCTAGAATGTGACCACCGTTGCCACATACAATATCAGCATGTACTTTCATCATTGGAGCTTCCCAATTTGCCATTACATCCCAACCTGCAGCTTTATCTATAATTCTACTTTTGGTTACGTGAAATTTTGCATTTTCAGCGTATGATTTCATGGGCGCCATTTCTTTGGTGTATTATGAAAAAAGGATTTTATCTCTCCTGGTGTTTTATTTAACTGTATTGCTAATAATTGTGAGGGTACCCCAGCGTGAATAGACATTAAATCAATACTCCATTTATCACAACTTTCACATTGAGTAAGATTAAAACCCCACGTAGCAGGACCATTAGGGCCCACAGTCGTAGATGTAGCTTCTGTCCATTTTAAGCTTTGTTTATTAGTTTCTGTTGAACAGCTTGATCCACAATGAGGACAAACACCATTTACAGTAGCAACAGGTGCCCCGTTTTGAAGCATTACTAAACTAAAAGTACCATTACTTTCACCTAATTGAGTTTGCATTATATACTCCCATTTTTTAACATTGAACGTTCAAATGCCCAAGCATGTAATGAGCCAATCCACATATTGAGTTTACCCATTCTTAAATCCATGTCTAAGCTATCCCTAACCCATTGAGCTAATCTAATCGTCATATAAATATCATTTTTAAAATGTCTACGTACATCACAACTACGTATATGATAGGTACAATCAAGGCTATCATCCCTTATTAAAAAATGATAGCCAAGTGTACAAGGTACCCTTTCACCAATATCAACTTGGTCTTCAGGATACCAGACCGACAAGTAAGCCTGGCGTGTTAAAGGGTCAGCTTTCATGCGGTCAATTAAATTATTTAAATCTCCATAATTATATCTAATACCTTTTAAATCACGAGGGGGCCAATATCTTTCCATATAAGAATGGCTAAATTGTTTATCACCCTCACGAAAACGATCATTATCTTTACTATGGTCGTAGTAAGGCCAGTTTTTATATTCATTTCCTGGGTTACGAGGAAAGCCAGCTACTCTTTCTTGAAAGTGGCTTTCTGACCAAGGTTGATCTGCATTACATTGGCTTTGAAGTATGGACTTATTCATTGGCATTTTCATTTGTAAGTAACGTTGAGTTACTTCAATCATTGGGTGTTCAACCTCAACTGATTGCCATTTTAAAGGTTTTACTTCTTTACCGTTTTGATATAAATCTAAAACAGCTTTTTCTATAGCTTCATGTACAGTCAGTACCATTAATACTCGCTTTCATTAGTTGTTATAATAAGTCAATATAGTTAACAAAATATGTTAACTTACTAGATCAGCCCGAAAAAGTCTTTTTCTTACCACCATCATAAATATAAGCATGTCCTTCTTGTATTAATATTTGATTAATACTAAAAGGGCCACCCTCCGCTGTACCTTCATAATTCTTAATAAAGACCTCACCAAGTAGTCTACCGTATTTACCAAGCCCGTGGCTTTGAACCAAAAATTTACTATCATTTGATTCTATCAATTCTTTATTACGGGCTTTTGCATATAAGCCTTTAGCTTTTTCTGCTTTATCTCGGGTCCTTGATTCCCAAGTATCAATGCCCATATATCTAATTCTTTTTTTAACCCAAATATCAAAACCCACATCAATGAGTGCATCAATAGTATCACCATCAACAACTCTTAATAATTTACATTCATAAAAATACTTAGTCATTATTTTTCTCCTTTTGCAGTTATATCATAACTAACGTGATCATTTTCATCGCCAGGGTCTTGTGGGGATACCCATTTAACCTCATCGTTAGCTACGCTTAAAATAGCATAACCGGCAATATCTCTCCAAGGGTTTTCCTGGAAAGCGCCTTTGTCATTAGCAATCCTAAACAACTTATCAATAACTCTTACAATGGTTAAAAAATCCATATAAGATCTGGGGTCAACTCCGTTTGGGTATAATATCTCTAATATTTTACCTGCCTTACCAAATGAATCCCCATAGGCCTTATTTTTCTGGTCAACTAGTTTTCCTATCTCTGTTGCTATTTTTTCATATTTCATTTAATCTCCTATTAACATATCTATATCAACACCGTCTTCCTCAAATAAATCATAGGTACGGGTTAATACTCTTTTAATCCACTGCATCTTTATCGTTTCAAGACAGCTTGGGTCTCCAAACTTATCTTTAAATCTAACCAGCATCTCTTTGAATGAAGGATTCCAGCTAGTAATTCCATATTTTCTCATCATCATAGCTGCTGTAGGGGCCTGGTGCATATTGATAAATGATGACGTCATAAAACAGGAGAATAAAGTACATTTAACCTTCTGCTCAACAAACCCTTTCAGCATCTCGTTTAAAAATTCAAAATCCATATAAGTCTTTGGCCATATTTCTGTATTTCTAAATACAATCAAAGCTTCATATTCAGTCATTGTTGATTTCTGTATATATAAACTATCTAAGCATTTTAATCTATCAGTTCGATTAAAAGCCGGCTCCGAGAATGAGATTAGCCCTCTGGCCTGTCTGGGCTGAAGTTGACGAATACAGGAAACTAAGAGGTCATATTGTTTCTGTACTTTTGGGCCAAAGTAGCTTTCCCGAAGCCGATTTAATTTGAATTCCTTTTTATAACCCGAATACTTATAGAAATCCTTTTCTATAATTGTATCGTCAAAATGAATTCCTTCCGTAAAACCATATACCCTTCGAGAATACATGGTAGGATAATAATAAGAATGTTGGTTACCTGTAGCAGTATGAACAAGCAGATTAAACCATAGCTCTGACATGTTTTTACCTGTAACCTGAACGAACAATTATTTTACCCCTGAGCTTCCAAAGCCTCCACTTCCTCTGTTGCTTTTCTCAAGTTCTTCAACTTCAACAGCTTGACCTGTCCAAATCTTCATTAAGATTAGCTGAGCTATTTTTTCACCCTTGGGTATTACTACCTCTTTATCTGAATGATTAAATAAGTGAACGTGTATTTCCCCTCGATAACCTGCATCAATTACTTCAGCACCCTTATCTAGTTTTAACTTGGTAGCTCTACCTGATTTATTACAAACCATTAAAGCATAACCAATAGGAAACTCACAAGCTAAACCCAACCCTGTTAAAGCATCACCACGTGGGGGTATCTTTACTTTTTTAACAGTATATACATCCATGCCCGCATCATCGTCGTGTGCCCTTTGAGGTATAACTGCATCTTTATGTAGTTTTTTAAATTTTAATAACATTACTTAGGACTCATAAATTTATGAAAGCCTTGAACAACTCGGTCCATAAACCCGACTCTTTTCTCCGCTGTGTTCGCTGGTGTGGGGTTCAAAACCTGTGCTAGTTCTTGGTCAGCTTGTGCTTTTTTATATCCAGCCCTGTAACCTTTCGCATAGATTACATTGTATGTTTTACTCTTTTTAGTCATCTTTCTTTCCTTTGGTATGATGTTTCGTTTAAATGGTACTGGCATATTTTTCTACAATAGCATCTACATTTGTATCACTTGAAGTTATTCGTAAACTGTTTAAGCGACAATGATTCTTTTTATAGTTTAAATAGCCCTCCATAATTTTCGGTACCATTTCTTGTTTAAGATAATCTTCACCTTTGATTTCCATCCTTTTGAGTATGTCGGCTTCAGCTGCAAATATTTCTAAGTATAGGTGTGGCTCATGTTGAACCCTAGATTCTAATTCAGTATAGAAAGGATCTTTATAAGGATCATATCCTCGTAACATTGAACCGTATACTAATTCAGATTGATAAAACCTATCCATAATCAATGTACCCCCGATTGGTTGTACTGCTTGATAGTAAGTTTTTAACATTGTTTTATAAGAAGTGTGTAGCTTTGCTATCTCAAATTCACTGGTACTAGTAGGTCTATTACCGTGTTTTATATAATAGCAATTTGGTATTCTCTTGAGCAGCCTTTCAGCCATCCAACCTTTACCACCACAATCAACACCTTCAACAATAATTATCATTTAACCTCCTGACACCCACCATAAAGCTACAGCATGCAATATTATAATTGTTATTGCAATGCAAACAGCCCAAAGTAGGTCCTTGTTATCTTTATTCATTAATGTATCTATAAATTCCATCAGCGGTAATCTCAAGCTGTTCAGCTCTATTTAATTCCCTAATTACTCTTGATACCCTTGTTTTGCAAGTACCACCTCTAGCAGCATAACCCCTTTCGGTATTAGTAATATCAATGATATCCTTTTTAGTATGCTTACCTTCTTGGATTAATTCAATAATAAATTGCTTGGCGCTTGTTTTAAAAGTACCAGTTGATCTTGATTTCTTATTTACTTTTGCTTCAACCGAAGCTTCAGCCTTACGGTTTTCAATTTCTTGTAAAGCAAGTTGATAAGCATCGTATACTGAATCAACCATTTCCTCTCTGCTCAATCCAGAATCAATATCAATATTTAATTCCTTCTTGATAACTTCGCATATTTCTTGCGAAGTCAAATTAGGGCTATCAATAATATTACTGATATCCTCTTTTGTTAATGTGTTCATTGACATATTGACCTCCTATATGTTTTTTATGAACTTATCTACAAACTCTGTTGTAGTTGGTTTTTCCTTTTGAGCAAGCTTATATGCCTGCTCCTCAAATAACTTTTTATCTTCTCGGGATAAAGAGTTAATTCTTTCACTGATACATTCAAGTATAAATGTAGAGAAAGCCGTACCTGGGTATTTCTCTTTTACAAATTCTTCACATATATGAATAAAGTTCCTTTGATACTTGGGAACGTATACAGAAAGCTGTTTATATAAGTTATCTTTTTTTGCCATGTGTAATTTTTCTCTTTTTTCTTTTACGAATATTATTAGCTCTTTTCTTTTCTTTAAGCTTGTAGCCGCCCCATTTCTTTTTATTTCTTCCCAACTTTTCCTATTGCCTTTCGCCTGTACTGGTAACTGTAAGCCATATCTGGAATAGGCAATATCCATAATATTGGCGTATATTCAAAAGCGTGTACTTCTTTTGTTGATTTTTTTAAATATAGACGAATTTGTTCAAAACTATTACCATCGCCATTGTCTAGTACATAGTTCTCATAGTCATCACTTAAACTTAAAATCAAGAAACATGTTCCAGGTGGTAGTTTAATTGATAAGCCCGTATAAAAAGAAGCACCATCATCATGCACCCTAAAATCAACTTCTTCATAAGGTGGCTTAGGCCAAACTACGTCCCTGCTTGTATGTGGAATTTGTAAGTTAGGGTGGGTATAAAGGAAATCAAAAGGTGCTGTTACTTTAAACCCAAAACCATTAGCTTTATCAAATGTTAAAGTAGACATTTGTTTTTTAGCTTCTGGTACCATAAACTCTGCACCCCAATCCTCTCTTTTATATTCAATGTCTATTTCGTATGCATCGGTCATAGGATTTTTTCTTAGAGCCATTCTATTTCTACCTCGTCATCTTTTATCTCACCCGTTAGTACAAATTCTAATTTATGTCTGGGTCTGCCACTGCTATATGGGTCCAGATTTATATGAAAGCCTGGCGTTCCATTTACTTTTACAGGCCAGTAATTAGTTTTATTCCAATATTTAACTTCTTTCCATTCATTCTGAAATACTCTGAATGGCCATGAAATTTGAATTGCATTCTCTCTGGTATAAAAAAGCTCATTATATAATTCTTCATAGCTTGATAAATCTTTTACTTCAACATTTAAACTTCCAGGGTACATAGGAGCAAACAACAATTTATATTGTTCAGGAAACTTAGCCCAGTAATCAGTTGCTTGGCCGTGGCCTTTAACTACCTTACCCTTCAATAACATCTATTGCCTCCGATAATTTTCTTATACCTTTACCTGTTTCAGGAGTCCAAAATTGTATAAACCTATTGGCTTGACCCTGTTCTTTTAAATTTTCATATACTACTAATGAATTATCAATTAAGTAATCAAAGCTAACAACATATTTGTGTCTACCTCCTAAAAAATGATATTCATCAAAATACATTTTATTTTCTTCAAGGATTTCAAAAGCAGGCTTAATAAATAATCTACCCCTAGCTGTAAGACAAATTAATTGGTGCTTGCCTTGATGTTGAGGGAGTCCTGCCCATTTTCTTAAAATGTCAAACTCATTCTTTGAATCATTAATCAATTCATTTTGTCTACTCATAATGACTTCATCTAAATCAATAGCTATGCGCATCAAAATCCTCTTTAGTTAATTCGTAACCCCAGTGTTGTAAACTTTGCCTAACAACAGGGCTTATAGAATAATCATCGTATGCCCCGCCTTTTTTCTTTATCATAGTAATTAATCTTCTTTTCCATCTACCTTGTGGCCCTGTAAAGTTTAACCATCTTTGTATTTGGCGGTTATCATCAACAGTTCTTCTACCATTATAATAATGGCAATACCATTGAACCCAACCGTACGGGTCAATCTCTTCTTTAATCCAACCTTTATCCCGCCAGTTTTCTAAAGAAGAACCCGCTCTCACTTTATATTTATTAAGCTTAATATTTTCTTGTGGTGAAAGTAATAAAGAATCATCAATTCCTTCCCACCATTCAACCGGTAATTCTAAATGCTCATTTTCATAGCCATCAAAAGGACGCCAGTATGATCCACCAAAGCTACCATACTCAAAGATTTGTCGGGGTGTAAGATTTGGTTTAAAATCAGTTGACATCAATATGGTCCTTTATTTCAAATTCACTTTCTTTCTTATAAGTCTTTAATCTTGCTTTTGAGTGTCTTTCAAGCATACCCCTATCAGCATCATAAAAATCTATAATCATTGCTTTACTTTTACCTTCTGATTTACGTAAAGCTCTACCAACTCTTTGTACAGTTTGTTTATTTGATTTACCTCCACCCGCCATAATGATTACATCCATTGAAGGTATGTTGACGCCTTCATTAACAACCGTACTAATTAAAATCTTTATTTTCTTATTACCAAAATCTTCAAGTATTTGTTTACGTTCATCTGCTGGGGTTTGACCAGACATAAATACTGCGTCTTCAATCATATCATTTAATAAACCCCCGTGTTCAGCTACCCTTGTAACTGTAATCAATACTGATTTACCTTCATCTGCATACCTTTCAGCTAAGCGTACAATTTGAGCATTCCTTCTTCCGTTCTTTAAAATGTTTTGTTTATAAGCAGCTTGCCAATCTGAAAACCTTTGAGGCGGGGGAATTTTGTACATTTGTATAACGGGCTTAGTCAATAATCCTCGCTTAATCAATTCGCTGCTGCTGACGTGGTCAATTACTCTACCAGTTGCACCTTCTAATAATTCACGTTCAAGTGAATTGGGATCACCAGGGGTAGCAGTCAAACCAAATTTATAATAACAATCCAACATTGTAGCTATTTTGAAATATGTATTTTGAATTTTGTTCTTGCCCGCAACATTGATATGGTGGGCCTCATCAATACAAAGTACATCAATCTTTTTAAATAAATTACTTAACTCTGGATCATTCCGTTTGATCTTTGACCAAATTGATTGTACAGTAGCAACGGTAAATAGTTTTGGATCAAATACTCCTTCACCAATCTCACCTACATAATCTTCCCCTAAAAACCCTCTTAAATCTTCAGCTGTTTGTATAAGCAAATTAAGGGTGGGTACAATAATCAATGAGGGTAACCCTAAGTCTCTTAATATTGCAGCAGTTACAACCGTTTTACCCGCACCTGTTGCATGATGTACTATCCCGCGTGTTGATTGTAAAGCTTTGGATACAGCTCTATCTTGATAATCCCGTAAGGGTGGAATTGTAGTTGTGGATAATAAAGACATGAGTTGTGGTGTGTCTTTAGGCTTTGTCCTTATGTCCTTAAAAGCTATGTTAATCCCCTTAGCTTTTAATTGACCTAAGAATTTGCCAGTCCACCCCGACGGGAATTTGTTGTATTTATAATATGGTAAATTACTTGACATCTTAGTACGCCTTGGCGGCCTTTGACTAAAATCCAAGCCATAATATTCAAACTCTTTGTTACACCATTTATGAAGCAAAGCTTCCTCTTCAGGCGTAGCATTGGTAACGAAAGTATAACTGTTGCCTAAGCTAAATTGCATATTGTTTTGATGCTATATCTATACAAGTTTTTATTGTGTTGAAATATGTACTCAAGCATGGTCTACTCAATCCAAATGTTTTGGAAATCAATTCCCTACTGGCGTTTGGAAAAGCCATCTTGAAATAAAATACCCTAGCCAATGAACGGTTTCTTGAAACCTTTGCTTCAACTTCAGCATAGATCTTCCAGTATAAATCTTCATTGAAATCTCTATTGTATGCTTCTGCTTCATTCATTGATTGGTAAATTAATTGTTCAACTGTACCGCTGTTTTCATTATCAATATAGATAGAACTATCTAAACTAATCTTGGTACCTACCTTGCTTTCTCTAATCATTTTTCTTAATTCTTTGATTAAAGCTTGTTGCATTCTAAGTCTGATCCAACTAAGTATTGAAGAGCCCCTTTCGGAATCAAATGTTTCAATGGCTTTCCATAACCCAATTCTTGTTAATTGTTCAAAATCTTCTTCATCTCTAGCACCAGAAGAATCAAAGTATTTGTACGGATTTACCATCATAACTGTTGAAGCCCACAACTCATCAAACACGTAGCAAGAACCAGTTTCTTTAAATTCATCAACTAATTTTATTGCTTCTTCGTTTGTCATTTTGACCTCTTGTTATTATTTGTGTCAAATATATTTATCAAATATAAAAATAAAATTGACGAAAAAACAACATTTATTTTATAAATAGATCAAAAAACTGTATTTAAAGCTTGAAACTCTTTATTCTCGGTGGGTTGACTCATAACAACTTTTACCATTTCTTGAATCATGGGAGATTCAATCGCATCTAGACGGGGGCCAATCTCGGTGTATAATTCATACTGTCTAATCATATTAGTATGAATATCCCTGCCCCAAGAGGTTTTAGGTAACTCATATTGCATTTCATTAACATTTTCCAATCTAAAAATAAATTTTTCCAGGAAATTTCTTTCGGGTAATTCCCGACGTTTAGGGTAGTACATGTGAGTAGCAAAATGGTGGTAATGGCCTAATTCAATTCCCAGTTGTTGGGCAATGTAAATCTGTAAAAAGGTATGGTGAAATATATCATAAGGCAGTAAGTTGATAACATCGTTTGACCTCATATTTACAAACATGTGTAACTTATCATCCCGCCTAATAAATTGTTGAGTAAGAGTACAAGGTCTTCTATTATATTTTGGGACATTCAACAAATATTCTTCATTCCACATATTGATAATAGCTTCTCTTGTTCCCTTTTCCTTCTTTAATAATTTGATAGCGGCAGGCACCTGTTTTTTATAGCATTCACCATAAGCATAATGAAACTTACCCTCTTCTTTATTTAATTTTCTTTTCCACGCCGGCCTAAACATGTAAGCTGATCCGGGATTTTGCATATCTTCTTCCATGTCAAATACCCCTGACATCCTATCAAACAATTCCTGAAAGCACCATTTCCAATTCTTTTTATAATAAAGCAGGTTGGCTTTCGGATCTTCAAGTATTAATTGAACACCCATTAGGTCTCTTGTCTTTGCAACCAATTCCCCCTTATCTCTTACTGCTTTTACAGTTTGTAAATAAAGATCCGTAGTATTTTTACTTTGGATAGTTGTAATCATCTAATCCTCCATTTTAATTATTATAGCATTACCTGCAACTGTTGATATTACTGGAATACCCCTTGGCTTACAATATGCATCAATGCCCGCCTTAGCCCCTGGCCAGCTTTTAAAACCATAATCATCACAAACAATAACTCCACCTTTTATAAGTCTGGGGTAAAAATGTTTAATAGATTCATAAGTAGGTTCATATAAATCAACATCAATGTGCACAAACCTAAAAAAATCATGGCGTTGTTTATTAAAACAATCAGGAATCCACCCCACGCCTATCATAAAATGTTTGAAATCGGAAAGGGTATCTTCAACCCTAGTCAAAAAATTATTCCTTTTAGTTTTTTTAGAAAGCCTATCCATTTTCTCTTTACTTAATTCATTGTAATCTAAATTGTTGGGTTTACTTAGTCCCTGCATTGAATCATAAATGTAATGTGTATCTCTTGAATAGGATAAGATTATGTAAGAAGAAGTACCGTAAAGGCAACCTGCCTCTGCTGTAGCACCCGCCAAATTATCAGTAAATAGTAAAGCTTGGACCATTTGATACATCCTAGCTTTATAGCTTTTTACGTTTGCGGGCTCCCATTTTGATTTTTCTAAAGCAGTATGAAAAATAGGTTCAAAGCCTGGAGAGTTATGAGTATAAAAAGCAGAAAGGTTCAAAAGTTTTCTAGTCCACCCTCGCTTGGTTCAATCTCAAGAGTACTTTCATTAAAAATCATTGTAGCAGTACCGGTTGGCCCGTTTGACTGTTTAGCTACAATAATCTCCATTTCGTCATTCATTGAATCCTGAAAGTAATACTTTTCCCTATAAAGAAGCATTACTAATCGGGCTGCTTCCTCATAATTACCTGAATCTTTTAGGTCACTTATCTTTGGCCTTTTATCAGATCTACCTTCAACCTGCCTGTTGATTTGTACTAGACAACAGATATGACAATCAAATTCTTCAGCCATTCGGGCTATTTCCCCTAACTTTACTCCAACCGTTTGAGCTTTGTTTGCTGAAACGTTAACATCAATAAGTTTATCGAATAAGTCAAAGAAGACAACATCAACCTTTTGCCTTTGAGTTATTTGGTATAAAACGCTTCTTACATCTGCAACTGATACCGAACGGCTTGGTATAATATGATAATTGTAATCTTCATCAATCTTTTTATTAGCTTTCTTGATAAGGTCTAATCTAAAATCCCCTTTTTCCCAAGACCATGATTGTATGATTTCTGATAAAGGTACTTTTGTCATAATAGATTCAAGTCTATCTTGTTCAGTTGAAAAACCTTGTTCAATACCAAAGTTTACAACTCCTAGTCCTCGCTCAAGTAAATTATACATCATATTTGTTTTTACTGATGATTTACCCAAACCTGGTCTTGCAGCCATAATACTTATATCACCAGGGCTTAAACCATTAACAATTAGGTTATCTAAGTTATCCCAGCCAAAGTTTACAACCCGCCTGTTCTTTCTTGCTATAAAATCTTCTCTTCTTACCTCTGACATATCGCCAGAGCTAACAACTTTAATTGAACTTGAATAGTAAGGGGTAGCTTTCCATAAAGCATCCATTGAATATTTAAGGAAAGAATCTTGGTCCATTACATCATCAAAACCTTTCTTTTGAATTTCCTCTGCTACAATAATTAAGTTTCTTTTAATCTTCTTGTCTTCAAGTATTGCAGTATAGGTTTCAAACTCGGTATCTGATATTGAACTTTCAGCTAATTCAGCTAATCTTAAACCTCCACCTACAGCTTTCAAAGTATTTGTGCTTTTAAGCTGCTCTGTGAGTGAAACTAAGCTAACATCCTTACCTTTCTCAAAAAGTGCCTTCATGCCCGTGAATATCAAGCTATTGTCCTTCTTATGGAAGTGACCTGGGTCAAGTATTGACATACCCTTGGCCACACAGCTTCGGCTTAGAATCATTAAACCTAAAACTGTATTTTCAGCTTCAATATTTTGAGGTAAGCGATCTGCCATTAATTATCTCTCTGGTTCCTTAGGGTGGTATGATTTACCATACTCTTGTCTTTTTAAATTCCATTTTTGCCAACGTCTTTCTTTTAATTGTTTATATCTTTTAAATCCGGGTCCGTCTATGGTTAGTTTACCAACCTTCAACATCCATTCATAATGTTCAATAAGAGTATTTAAACTTGTAGTTGCGTTCATTGCGCTAGTGGGCTTTTTCATAATAATCCTTTACAGCTGTATAAATTTGCAAGCATCTGCTACCCTAAAAAATAAAGAGCTACCAATGTTCTCTTCCAGTTGATCGGGTGTACCATTTACGGTAACGAACATTGGTAACTGGTTTGAATATCTTGTATATATAAGTGTGTACAATCTAGTCTTTTGCGCCTCATTCCATTTTGTAAATCCCAGCTCTTGGAAAATTACCAAATCAGAATTTAGTAAATCTTCATTTATTTTTGCCTCTTGCCTTGAGCGGTCTCCAAAATCCATCGAACTAATTCCAATAAGATAGCTAGGCACATCGATAATGCATACTCTATTTTTGAAAAGACCTTTGTCATAAATCTCTTTACAGGTTTTAGCCATTGTTCGGGCAACAAGTTTAGGATTACCCAAAAAACAAAGAGAGCCGTCATTTGGAAAACTTGAAATATACTTATCAAGATATTCCATAACACCACTCGAAAGCTGGAGTTGTTTGAATGATTGTTCATAATCTTTCTCCTTAAATCCCCATATTTTTAAATAATTCTTATTTGTAATGATCTCCTCCTATCCATAATACTAAAGACCTTCTTTCACCCATTGTAACGGGGGTTACTCGGTGTATAAAAAATGAAGGAAAGAAAGTAGCAGTTCCCTTACCTTGTGGTAATTCTGTTATACCATTACCTTTGTTGGCTTGAAGCTTACCTCCTTCATAGTCAACCCCGTGGTCAGACAATTCAATAGTACAACTTAATTTACGTTGCATCATAAAACCGCTACTTCCAATATCCATGTGCCAATCATAGTGACCAGCATCTTTCGGGTAAACCGTATATTGAATTTCTTCCTTCATACCTTTTAAATCAAATTTGTATAACTCATTATTGGCTTCAACAGCCATATCACCGATTTTATTATATAGCCATTCACTATCTTCATTTTTCGGGATCCATTTAATATTGCTTTTCCTAACGGTATCCAGTTCAGTATCATCTTCTTCTTTGCCTTCAGTAACTGCCTTTTGATATTCAACCTGGTCAGCTAGCTTATGTATGGCTTTAATCTCATCCTCATCAAAAGCATTTTTAAAATAATAGTAATCCATCTGGTTTACTTCTTCATAAGGCCAATCGTAATCGTAAATCATTCTATCTCCTATCGTATAACATCAACGTTGGTTGATGCCTTGTTTTCCTTCTGTTTCTTTTTAACTACAAATTGATGAAGGTTAGATTCAATCTGTTTTAATGAATTGAGTTTATCATCCCAGAATTCTTGTGCAATAAAATAATCAATAGCATCTTTCCACTGTTGTAATGATAATTTACCTTCTCTTAAAAGCCTACCTGATATTGCCCATTGTTGTCTTCTCCAGTCGGCTGTTCTACCAATCCCGTGCTTATCAACTAACTTATCAGCAAAGTAATTTACGAGATCCATCTGTCCTTTCTTTGCATGCAGACCCGACAGTTTTTCTAACACTCTTTTAAACTTAACAGTCACTTTGGTTTTCGCTAGACTATTAGGAGTAATATCTTTACTATTATTATAAGTATTTATTATTGAATATATATAATGCTCGTCGCCCCCACTCTCTGCCCTTAAATCTCGAACCGTCATTAAAGCTGTTTCCTTCATAAAAACATCATTTAAACTGTCTCGTTGTAGTTCAAAGAACCCCAGCTCGAGTAGTTTGACTATTGCTCTGCCAAACTCGAGATCAGAGAGTTTTAAAATGTTCTTTTGGATGTGGTCGATTGGTAAATCTTCACGTGCAGAAAGGTATCTTCTAAACACTAAATAAACTATCATTTCAGTTTTGCTTAAAAGCTTATGTTTCTTTATTAGGTTTTCATGTATTTTCATTTTATCCTTAGTGCAGGTTGATAAATATGGTCACCTCTTGCTAATAATTTATCATTAGGGGTGTACCATGTTTGTTTATATAATCCATCAACCTTTTCCCAATCATTATAGTTAACAATTTCACCATTCTTTACAAATCGATTTGATAATCTTAGCATTTCCAAAGGTTCAAAATCCATATTCTTCCAATCTTTTATTATCTGGTTACTATCTCTTATATCATCAGTATATGATACATCTGGAAATAGGCCTACCTCAAATCCTGCTTTACATATTCCTTCCATTGTATCTCGTATACCTTGAGGGTCATAGTATCCACCTTCAGGAGGCTTTACAACTATATCAACATCCCAAGATAGCCAAGGTTCAAGTATCCCGCCCAGTACATAAATTTCATAGTGCATAAAGGTTCTAAAATCAATTCTCTGTACTAAATATTTAAATATAGGATTATTGGGTCCCCCCACTCCATACCATTGGTCTGATTCGTAATGGTGGTAACTAATCTTATCATTAGAATGTTCAACTAAAAAATCACTATGTTTCATTGTATCTTGGAATTTTTTCTATGAAGTTTGCCCGACTTTAATAACTCATTTGCCTCATCTAATTTAATGCCCAAAACTTTATGTCGTTTAGATCTTGTTTCATTATTGGCGCTTTCAATAGCATGTTTGAGTTTTGCTTTTTTATCGGTCTGAAGAAGTTTTTTTCTTCTTTCCATATCAACCTCTATTGATTTTTCTAGTTCTTTACCTTTCTTACGTCTCTTTGCAATCTTGGCTCTTTGTTTTTCTCTTTGTTCATCATTAGTCCAATAAAGAGCCGTTGAGTAAGAGACTTCAAAATCATCTGCTATTTTTTGATAAGACATACCTGCTTCACGGCAAAGCCTCATTTCATTAACAACAAATTGATCTACTTTATAACGTTTATCTAGCATATTTTGCTCCTTTCAATTATAATATAGCGTTTAATTAAAAATTATTTTGAGATCTTTTACAAAATTTTAATGATTGTCTATATTCAATCAAATGAAATTTTATACAATATTATTAATTGTTTTGTTTTTTACAGGGTGCACTACTGAGGAACATTATCATATTACTTATGCTTCCGAAGAAGAACAAAACAGGGTAACAGTTTCGGTGGTTTATATCCGGGTTGCTAATGGTGAAATACAAGAAGCAAGTGGTAAGGTAAAAAACCACGGGCCCAAACCTATTCAATTTACTAGGGTTTATCTAGGTAGCAACTATGCAGATTCAAAAATAGTTCCCGTAAATGCACCAACACTTTTAGAGGGTGAGATAGGAGACTGGAGGGTCTATGACATGGTGGGTACTTCTATAACTCAAAAAGAAGCTTTATATGATACTTATGATCCGCAGTAGTCAACGGTTACAAATAGAAAAAAGGTTTTTAAATTGTTATACAATATAATTATACAAACAAAACAAAGGAGAAAACATGGTAATTAAAGAAATGTATGTTACTAAGTCGGGGGAAAAACTTCCTAATATTGATTTGGTTTCAGAAAATATTATTATCTTTGGATTGAAGCAAGCTGAAGGTATTACATTTGATGGTACATTTGTTTTGAAACAACAGCTAACGGTTATTGATGAAAACAACAACGAAGTTTCTAATGAACAATGGGTTGACCTTGTGGGTGAAGATATTACCTACAAAGATGAAACATTGCAAATGCTAAGTATTGATGACCCTGAATTGGAAAGATCTATAAAAGCAATACTTACAAACAGTGCTACAAATGATAAAATAATGAAAGAAGGTGGAGTCAACTAATGGCTTTTGAAAAGATACTTGAAGCTATTGAAAAATTACTCCAGGATCCAGAAATAAAAGATAATAATGATATTCTTGGTCCAATCCGATTGAAAGTTTTAGCAGCAGGAATGAGCGCTGCAAATACTATGTCAAAGTATCCTGATCTAGCAGAACCTTGTATAAAGTTATTACTTACCCACATGGAAGTATATGGGGATCTGGTAATTGCAACACAAAATATGTCTATTGATATACCAAAAGAGGAATCAGATTTAGCAACTATTTTAAATCAATCAACCGTAATGGGAGAATCATGAGTAAAACAACATGGCTAGAAGCCAACGTATTTGTTGATGAATTTGGTAGGGATTATAATTTATCCGATGTACCAATGACTTATATGAAAAGAAAGGTAGCTTTCCAGAAGAGGGGCTACAGTCAAAAGAAAATAGATGAGCTTTGGCAAGAAGCTCTTAAAAAACAACAGGAGTTCAATAATGGCCGATAAAACCAACGATAGAAAACCATCTGATGACGTTATAAATCAGATGAGCCAATTCAATGGCAATCCAGCTATGAAAGTAGTTGAAAGAGTAAACCCAAAAGGGGAATTACTTGAAAAAACCGTTGAGATATACCCAAGGGCATCATCTCACGTAGAATACACAGTAGATTCAAAGGGAATTGTTAAGCCTACAGTAAAGGTTTATCATGAAAAAGCTGATGATGCTTTTGTTCAAGCAACTGCTTTAATGACTAAAGCAATGGCTGAAGCCGATAAACTCAGTAAGAAATAAAATTATTTCTCTTAAATTATACTGGGTCCGATATTCGGATGATTTAATAAATTAAATTAAAAGAAATGAAAAAAGAGAATGGCAAATGAATGAAAGTGAAACTTGGTTGGCGCTGAAGATTACTTCATCTCTTTAATCGGGCCCAAAAATTTAAAGGAAAACTGATGGCAATAAATAAAGACCCAGGAGACAATAGAACCTATACTTCTAACATAACTAAAAGTTATGATTGGAGAATACCTACTGCTAACAATAGTACAACTACGGCAAGTAACACATATTTAAATTTTCCAGGTAGGATTGCAAATTTAGGAATATCTAATGTTTCAGTAGCATTTTATACTTGTACCTTTTACGACCACGACGAAGCAGCTGACATTCGGGTCTCAACAACTTCAGGCGTTCTTGGACCTTCAAAAGCAGTAGGACTAACTGGTTCTACATCAGTTCATGGCCATGCACAATTACCTGGTGCTTTCTTTGCACCCTTTAGTGTAAATGGTATGAGTAATGGTACTCTATATGTTAAGGTTAATCACTCTACTGATACCTCTGACCAACAAACAATAACTAAATCTTCTTGACGATATACGGAATAGACCCAGGTACAGAAAAATCTGCTCTTGTAGGTATAAATAAGGATTACAAAGTAGTTTATAAAGAATATGCTAGTAATGCAGATATTGAAGAAACTTTAGAAAAATCGGACCCAGATAACCACCAACTATGTATTGAGTTTGTCCAGTCCTACGGGATGGCGGTAGGTCAAACTACTTTCCTAACTGTTAGAGCAGTGGGTCGGTTCGAGAAAGCTTTTGGTAATGACGCTAATATTTATTTATATACTCGCCCAACCATACTTTCTCATATTACTGGTGGGGTTAGAGGAAAGAAGAAAACACAAATCATTCAATCTTTAAAATTAAGATTCGGAGAGGCTAAGAAAGGAGAACCCTTGGAAGGCATAAGTAATCATTTATGGGACGCGCTAGCGGTGGCGGTATACCATCAAGACGGAGCCAAATTGGGACATGTTGACTGGGCTGCTATAAACCGATGAACACATACCGAGGTACAAATGAAAAAATTCTGGATAGATTTAGAGACCACAGGTCTAAATCCGTCAAAGCACTCTATAGTCCAGCTAGCTGGCATTATAGAGATAGACAATAAAGTAGTTGATTCTTTTACTTTAAAGACCCGGCCTTTAAAAGGTACGGCAGTTTCAAATAAAGCTTTGGAAGTTATTGGAACTTCTGTAAAAGAATTAAAAACATACCCTGATCCCGAACAGGTTAAAATGCAATTACTTGACAAGTTTAACCACTATGTTGATCCTTACGATAAAAAAGATAAATTTTTATTTCTAGGATACAATGCCAAGTTTGATTATGATTTCTTTAGAGCTTGGTTTGAAAAACAAAATTTCCCCTATTTTGGAAGCTTTTTTTGGTTTCCCCCGATTGATATAATGAACCTGGTTGCATATATATCTATGGAAGAAAGGTCCAACCTGATTAATTTTAAATTGTTTCAAGTTTGCAAATACTTCGGTATTGATGTAAACGAGGAAGAATTACACGATGCATTATATGATATTGAACTAACTAAGAAATTATATGAACGAGTTACAGCCAAGATTGATTGATACTTTTTTGTTTCATGATGAGCTAGACTTATTAGAGATACGTTTACAGGAAATGTCTCCTCATGTTAGTTTGTTCGTTTTAGTTGAAGCAGCTAAGACTCATACAGGGGAAGACAAGCCCTACTATTATGAAGAAAGCAAAGAAAGATTCAAAGATTTTAATGATAAGATTTTACATATCAAAGTTGAAGATATGCCTGATTCTAAATCACTAGGGGATTTTGGACCAGAGATATATCAACGTTCTGCCATTGGTGATGCCATACACTATTTACATACCCAGAATAATCTTACCCTTACAGACCTTATTCTAATATCTGATGTAGATGAGATTCCGTTTATGGAAGACCTGATGGTGGAACTTGAACACGGTATAGCTACACCGACCACTTTATGTATGGAAATGAGACTTTATTATTTAAACATGAGGAAACAAGATAAGCTTTGGAAAGGTACTGTATTGGTATCAGTACAAGAATTAATAGCAGTTGGAAGTCAATGGTTTAGAGATAACCGATTTGATTTTAACACAATGCTAAACGGATGGCACTTTACCTATGTAGGTGGCTGGGAAAAAGTGAAACAAAAAATATCCACCATAACTGATGCAAAACTCGTCATGCAAGAACAAGGGTTAACATTAGAAGATGTAGAAGCTAACTTTAAGGAAGGCATAGATCTTTTTAGTAGAGAAGAAGTTCCGACATATAGGGTTCATGAACTTGAACTACCCAAGTATGTTAGGGATAATCCTGAACTGTATCCCGAGTTGCTTAATGCCGAATGATAATAAACACAAAGGGCATACAGCAGAATACTTTACATGCTATCATATATCTAAGGCAGGCTATAGCCCCTTTCTTGTACCTCATAGTCAAGCCTTTGATGTTTTTGCTTCCCACCCCGCTACAGGCCATTTAATAAGAATACAGGTAAAGTCTACTAGCAGACTTTCTGAAGCACGAAAAAAGGTTACTGTACCCCATGCTTATTATTGGAATTTACAGATTGGTATCACTAAGACAGGGCATTATAGATTTAATGAAATGGAAATCTTTGCACTAGTAAATCTGGATGAAGAATTGATAGCCTTTATGACTGCTAAAGAAGCATCAAGAACTCCTAGTAAAATCACTATGAGAATACAAGAAATGGAGAAGTATACTTTTAAAAGGGCAATTAATCTATTGGGAGATGAATAATATAAATCCTATTTTATCCTAGCATTAAGGCAAGTAAGCACTACCTCTTTGCATATCAAAGCCTCCTTAATACAAAAGCCCAAGACCGCTTACTTGCCTTTTTTTAATGATCGTTTAAGTTTTTGTATATTTTCGTTATATTTATATAAATAATTGGAGAAAATATGGATGGTTTAAAAATAGTTCCAGATAAAGGAACCTGTTTAGTCCCTGGTTGTAATCAGCCAGCAAAGACCCGAGGCTTGTGCCCTACACATTATATGTATGCACACAGGTTAGTTTCCCGTGGAAAAACTACTTGGGCCGTTTTAGAACAAGAAGGTAAATGTTTACCCTCACATTCAAGCCCTAACCCTACCAAAGATTGGTTTATGGGCGGGTCTGTTGAAGCTCAAATACAAGAAGACGACCCTCAAAAAGAAGAGGTTGACCAAGATCTAATTGACCATCATGATCCTAATAATCCATATAGAATGGAATTGGGTGAAGGTGATTAATGCAAAAGAAAAGACTTACTAAAAAGGGTCAAGATCCCAGGTCAAACAAAGTAAGCATATACACCTCAACTTACAATTCAGATTTAGAATTATTAGAAGAGGTATTCTATAAAATCAAAAACCAAACACACCGTGATTGGGAATGGATTATATTTGATGATTCAACCGTAGAGTGGGTTTGGCCAAAGCTTATAGAATTTACAAAGCTTGATGCTCGTGTTAAACCAATCACTTATAAAAGACAAGATGTTGATGATAAGCATATTGTTATTGATAATCGTTCTGATAATAAGGTTGGTTATACTAAAAAGATTTGTTGTGAACATGCTATAGGTAAGTTTTTATTAGAGTTAGACCATGATGATTTTTTATCAAAAGATGCTTTAGAAACAATAGTCAAAGCATCAAAAGCTTACCCAAAGGCAGGATTTTTTTATTCAGATGCAGTAGAAGTTTCCCCTAACTTTAGCGAATTTAAACAGTACCCGGATTATTGGGGACAAGGGTTTGGAGCTCATTATTGGTATTGGGATGATAAACATAATGTATATGCTTTAGCTTCCCGCTATCCAGATATAAACTTTACAACCCTTAGCCACATCGTAGGAATACCAAACCATGTAAGGGTTTGGACAAGAGATGCTTATGAAAAAGCAGGAGGCTATAATTCTGACTATCCTGTTTGTGATGATTATGAGTTGTTTTTAAGGACAGTACTGGCTGGGGTTGAAATAGTAAAGATACCAAAAATACTTTATTACCAACATATTCATAAAAACCAAACCCAAAAGGGAACCAAACCTTTAATTAGACAGCTAACTGAACAGATATGGAAACAATATAAAGATGACATTCAAAAGATGTTTCCAGGTGATGTGGTAGACCAGACTAATAGCTTTGAGTATTATTTACCAAACGCTCGTATCAATAAAATTTATACTCCCAATAAAAAGAGAGTATCAGTTATAATGCCCACTTTTCAAAGGCCACAATATTTAATAAAAGCAATAGAATCTGTTTTAAATCAAAGTTATAAAGAAATTGAACTGATTGTAGTTGGAGATAACTGCCCTACTATTGATAGGGTAATGAGGGACTGGTTTAGAGGCCAGACTAAAATAAAATGGTTTAACTTAGAAGAAAATTATGGAGCGGGAGGCGCTACTCCCCGAAACTATGCCCTGAAGCATTTGGCTACGGGAGACTATATTACTTATATGGATGATGACAATACTTTGAAAAAGAGCCACATAAAGGATTTAGTAAAGGCTATGAAAGGTGTTGATTATGCATTTACTGATATGAATATGGATGGCAAACGACTAAAGTGTAGAGAACCTAAACGTTATCGTATTGATACCAGTTCAATTATGCATAAAAAAGAATTACTAGAAAAATATGGTTATTGGAAGAATAGGAAAGAAGCTGGATACGCCCATGATTGGGAATTGGTATCAAGATGGAAAGATCATAAGTATTGCCCAACGGGTAAAGCTACTTTAAATTATAATTTAGAATTTAGTGAACAAGACATTGACGGAATATTCAATGCATACAATGACCAGGAGTAAATATGGGTGAAGCAGCGGATAATTTAAGTAACCAACGAGGGGGATTAGATGAAGCTTTAAGTGAAAAGTTTAATGTAACCAACGGGATGGAAAGAAGATTTTTAGAAGGCGATCCTCAAGTTATTGAAAATTTTAGAACAGCAGGCGGATGTTTTATACCTAATTTTCTTGAGCCCTGGTTAGCAAATCAAATGAATTCTTTTATGGCTATTGAATGCCCCTCGGATTGGTGGTCTTATTGTACTGCTGAAACAATAGGAACGGGTGATAAAGCAAGGGTACAAAATAGAGAGGTCTTCCAAATATTTGCAGAAAATAAAGGTGAACGGGATGCTATGTATCACGGAGCCCTTAAAGATTTTAAAGATAAAAAGTTTGCTTTTAGTTATTCAAGGCAGCAGGGTAACTATAAAGGCCTATGGAAATTCCACAAAGAAGGCTGTGATTGTTTTATTTGTACACAAAACACTACAGGTATATTTAGACCCGATGGTGAATTTGAAGCTGCTATAAGTAAGATTGTAGGTTCACCACATAAGATTTCTACTATTCAATGGACAAGGTTTTCAGCAGGGGATTTTTTAGCCCCTCATACAGATAAGGGAAATGGTAATATTGCATTCTCTTTATATTTAACGAAAGACTGGCATCCAATGTGGGGCGGTAATTTAACATTTATTAGTCCAGAAGGTTATATCTCAGATACTGTCCCCAGCCAGTTTAACTCATTAGTTTTATTTGACGTAGGTAAATCTGATGCAATGCATGCTGTCTCACCTGTCATTAATAATATTCAACAAAGTAGATATGCTATAACAGGTTGGTTAAGGGCTGCATGAGGG
>MDSY01039772.1_pt1 | contig 22236 bp, 15 predicted proteins | sample 811131 | NCBI WGS metagenome assembly MDSY01 (sample SAMN05326643, study PRJNA326480) | marine metagenome | isolation source: seawater | place: Atlantic Ocean: South West | collected 2010 | reverse complement strand
GTTCGTTCGAGTAAACAACAGGGACGTACCCGAGAAGTGCATCTCATCCATCTCGTACGACACGCCGGTCGTGACCTCCTCGGTGTCGAGCGCCGAGGGCGTCGACACCGCGCGCTCCATCGCCGCGCGACGCCCTCGCGGCCGAGCAATGACTGTGACTGTCTTTGACTCGGCGATTAATTTCACCCACTTTCGAGAAAAGTCAAACTTTGAGAGTGCTGTCTTGAAAACGGCTAATGAGTTATAGACTGGAACTTTTGGGGAATTGAAATTTTACATTGTTGTACACATCGGCGCCTGGCCGGGAAGCTACGTGGACGTGGGCGTTAAACCCTATCGCAGACGAAATGTGGTGTCTAAGCCGTCTCTCATTCACTGTTCAGTGTCTGTTTCGTATCACGCATCGTTTTGTCTGTCGTGTTGGTGTCTTTTTCCAAGTCGTCGGAGTCGTCTTTTCGCCGTCGGCGTCGGGGAAATCGCGCGTCGCGTTTCCGCGTGGAAAATCTCAAACGTCGGCAGGGAGGGTACTTCACGTGGAAAGCACGTTAGTCCGCACCAGGATTCGTCGAGCAAAATTGCGCGATACCATAGAGCTCTTTGCAGGTGGAGAAATCAAAGTCTGTCGCGTCTGCGTCGGTCAACTTCAACGGTTCGATGCCCGTTCCGCGGAATTCGTACTGGTCCGGGGCGACGACGAAATGGTTTTTCTTCTTCTTGGCGTACACCCCCGTGGTGCCACAGCCGAGGTGCAACTCCCAACCGGCTGTGGAGTCAGGCATGCTGGGAGTCCAAATAGCTTCGAATGTGGTCCCATACCAGGTGAAGTTGAAGGAGCCTCTTTTGAATCCCTTCCCGGTATCGCACTGGCCGGCGCCGCAATAAACATCAAGAGACTGACTGGCAAAACTGCCACCAGTAAGATCGTACGGTCCGTTGGTCCAGCCCCAGTTATTAAAACTCTTGGCAGTGCCCCCGCAAGGCCCTGATAAAACGGGAATTTAGGATCAGCGGTGTCTTCGACCCAACAGCAATCCAGATTTTCACCTGTGGCTTTCGCGTAACACGTGTCTGCTCCGTCGCAACACTTGTTCCTATTGGTACACTTGTTGTTGTTTGCGCAGCAATACTGGTTGTCCTTGCATTCAGCATTAATGCAGCACTTCCAATCGTAAATGCAAATCCCGCCGCAGCAATTAAAGCCGTAATCACAATCACTAGGGCAGGGGCACTTGCTTTGCTCAGCGACGCAGTTGCCGTCTCCACAGCAAAGGGGAGTGTTATCGCAGCACGGAGTTTCAAGGTCGCAAGCCGCAGGGTTTTCGCATGGGGTGCAATCTGCACTCGACGCGGCGCACGTGGCGTCGGCACAGCAAAAGGGAGTGTCGCTGCAGGGTTGTTTCACGCACAGTTGGCATCGCAAAGGACATTATCAAGACAGTCAAGGGTGCAGCATTTGAAGTCGATGGGGTACTCGAACGGCTTTTTGTCGCCCGAAGAGGCGCAGGTGTGGTAGATTCCCTGGATGCAGCCGTAGAATTCTGTCTCGCAGACCTTTAAGCAGCACACGAGTGCATTGGCGTTAGGACCACAACCAGTAGGAGGATCTTCTACCTCGCGGCCGAAGTCGCTGTTGCGACCGCCGGCGACGTCGGCGGGACCGACGCGACCGCGACGCGAGCGCCGTCGTTCGCCGAGCGGGACCCGGCCGGGGGTTCTGTGAAGCGGGGTTGCGAGGATAGAGAGAAGGAGGGTCAGCATGCTCTAGCGCACGAGTACGCCGATGGATTGTGAAGAATTCGTCGGGCACGGATCAAACAAAAAATCTTGTCCGGGTGCGAGGCGCGAAGACGATGTCGCCTTTCGTCCTAGAGCACAAAAAAAATGTTAATATCAACTCAAGAAATCTTTTAAATTTTTTGTTTTTCTCGACGCCGCGCGCCACCGGAGCAAAAGCACTTTCACGTTCCCACTTCGTGACGCCAACCTCGCGCTCTTTAAGCACGAGGAGTTCCCGAGTGTGATAACTGAGTATCATGATGGGCCGGGTCGATGGATATGCGCGCTCCGAGAACGGCGCAGGAACACTCGGTACGCGCGTTCATTTTCGGGAAATTAAAAACTGGTGGACGAAAATATTTTTCATGGAAACGAAACTCTGGAACTCGGTCGACGAGGTTTCTCTTAACACGGGCGCGTGCCGACGATGTTTATCGGTCTATCGACCAGTCACGACGCAGTGAGACGTGACTGAGGTTTGCTTTCTAGGAAGATATCGGACTACGAACCCATTTTCCCTTGGAAACGCGCGAATCCGTCCGAGAGAAAAGTTGTTGCTTTCGTTGGAACGTCGTGGTTCTTCCGCCGCCACTTTCACTTCGAACTGCGCTCGAGGACATCACCAGCCTCCGAGCGGCCTTCGAGGCTTGTAAGACATACTAAACCCCTATCTACCCCCATTTGCGGCTTTAAACCCCACGTGCTCCCTTCCTTTAGGAAGGAAAACAACCCGGGACTCCGTGAGCTTCGTCAACACCAACTACACCATCTATGCGCTCCGGTTTCCGGACCTCGGCGCTCTTCGCTGTCGTCGCCCTCGCCTTGTGCGCGGCCGGCGCAGCAGACACCCCGCAGGCGCGTGCCAATAACATCATCACCGCCACCGAAAAATGCCCCGCACGCTCCAGCGACGATGGCAAACCCATCGAATTACCGGTTGGTCTCGAGGCAGCACTTGTGCGCGGCGAGGCACTGGAGCCGCGTTTTGAACTCCGGCGTGTCCAAGGATTCCGTACCGTCGTCGGAGGGACAGGTGTTGGGGTTGCCCACGTCGCACATGAAGAGTTCTTTCCGGCAGAATCTCAAGCAGCACGCAATTTTCTCGTCAGTGAACGTGGTGGTGCCATTACACGCATATCCGCCTCCCAAACCTCTGGCGGTGGGTTCGGTTTCGGTGCGGTCGGTGGGGCCGGTGGGGCTGTCGTCGACGCGAGCGTCGCCGGTGCGGCTGGTGCCATCGCCGCGAGCGTCGCCGGTGCGGCCGGCAACTAAAGGGCCTTCTGTGAAGCGGCGGGCACGAGAAGAGGAAGAAAGAGGGTCAGCATACGCGCGTGGAGAGATAATTCAACACGAAATTCGTCAGGTGTGGGTCATGCACAAAGTTGCGCTCCCGGCGGCGCGCGGCGAAAGGAAACCAAAAAAAAACTCCAGATTTCCAAGCCTCCCGATTTTTTCTTGGACGCAACGTCCCCGTCAGCTTCCGAGAGAAGCGCGGTGAGAAGAACGATGTACCTCGTTGGCGCGAGACGCCGAGGGTAGGGGTAGAGCGGGTGATCGCGTTACCTTCAAAGCCTCTGCCGATCTTGCTGGCGGTCCGCTGCGCCTGCGCGTCTGTGCCTCCCGCGCACAAGGCGAGGGCGACGAGCGCCGCGGTGTGAAAGCCGGTGCGCATAGTGGTGTTGTTGTTGACGGGAACTCACGGAGTACAGGTTCGTTGCCAATCGGGAAGCGGGATGAGTGCGGGAAGAAAATGCGCACACGAGTGTGGTAAGGGGTTGAGTATGTCGTAGGAGCCTCGAAGGGCGCTCGGAGGTTGGTGATGTGCACGAGCGCAGGTCGAAGTGAAATGGCGGCGGAACAACGAGCTGCCGTAGGGTTTACGAAAAATGAAATTTTCTTGGACGTGGTCCAAAAGAGTCGTGGTCCGATGTCTTCCTAGAAAAACAAACCTCACAGCCACGTACCGCGACAACGACGACAGCTGTCAGCACACACTTGTTCCACGCGCGAGATCGTCGTTGATCGCGAGCGAGTTTCAGTTTTCCAGAAGAAGTGTTTTCGTTGTTGGAGAGGAGAAAATATTTTCAAAAAATTAAAAATAATCTGTGACTCTACCGTTTCCGGAGATGATACCTCCGGAGTCTCGCACATGCCGACTTCCGCGGGCGGGTGCGTTTCTAGCGTCGCCGACGTAACCCACGTGCGTGCGCTTCTTGAAAATCGCAGAAACCCCGCGTCCCACTGACCCGCCTCGTTCCTTTTCCGGTTCCCGCCTCAGCGGAGGCGCGCCCCACTCGTCGCGCACAGGCCCGGTTTTGCGATCGGGCGGCGCCCACCGCCGCGTCGGCACGCGGTTGGGCTCGCGCGTCGGCCGACGAGGTCGGGGCTTAACTCCCGACGGGAACGCCGCGGGCGATGCAAATCGCACGCCTCTATTTTCGTACGGATCGTGCGAGTCGCGAAACCCACGGTCGTGGTGCGTTTCCCTCGTATCGTGGAACTCCTGGAACCGACGACCTCCGCGCGCGTCTAACCCGGGATCCGTCGCCACCGAGGACGGGCACGCATCTCGAGGCGCCATCGTCTTCGCAGCCAAAGGCGAATCAAGCTCATCTTCGAGACGCGCCAGCGACGCTAACAAAGTAGCTTCTTCCACGCTTCGCTGAGACGCAAACTTGTCGGAAGTTCCGTGTGAATGGCCATTGTACCCTCCATACTCGTTGTGTCGCTCCTCGAAGCACCGCGAGTCGAGTCGTTTGATGGACGCCATGAGTTTAGCCTCCTCCATGGACAACGACGTCGGCACGCGTCCACCAGCGGTCATCCTGTTCACGAAACGCTCACAGAGAGGTGCTCGTCCAGCCCCGTCGCCGCCGAGAAGCTCATGCGCGGCGCGGCCTTCAGGGGTCTCCTCGAAACGCACGCGAGTCTGACGATGACTTCCCAGCGCATTCGCCGCGCGCCGGCCGTGCGGCGTGATCACCTTTGCGCCGAGCGCGCGGGGCGTGGTGGACGGCGGGGGGGTCAACGCATCACGACGCGATGCGTGCGACGACACTCTGCGTCGATCGTACTCCATGGGAGGCGCAAACACGGTGTTTAGCCTGTCACGCGCGGAATCAGCGCGCGCGCGGCGAGCAGCAGCGGCAATTTCTTCGGCGCGCGCTTCGCGCGTCTCGGCTTCAATCGCCGCTAAACGTCTTTCCTCTCGCCGCCGACGCGACGCCGCTTCGTCGGCGGCGATTGCGTAGGACCCTTCCAGTTTCAGCTCATGTTCTGCCACCGCGCGCGGTTTTTCGCGGTCCGATCCCGCGGGACTCGCGCGGCGACGCGAGGACGACGGAGGAGCCTTGGGCTCCAGCTTCTTCGCGTACCCCCCGGCGGTGAGCATTGGAGGCGCGGCGCGCGGCGCGGAAAAATACGCACCCGCCGACGGGTGATTCGCGGTCTGCGCCTGTGGACGCTCTGGAAGCGCCACCACTTCTGCTTCCGGCGACGCGTTCGCCGCGAGCGCTATGCCGAGGCGCTGCGGGGCTTCACCTAGCACAGCCTTGTACGCGTCCGGAAGCGGAATGCCCGCGCGCACCAGGCGCATCGCGCCTTCGCGGGTCACCGCCACGGGTGTCGCCACTGGAATCGACGAAGGCGAAGGCTTGGCGTTGGCGACGCGCGAGTGGTTGAAATATAGCTCATTGCCAGACAGGGGTACGACGCGCGCGTGGACCACAGGCGCTGAGACGATAGGTGTCACCATAGCGTGCGACTCAAATGGTTCACGCGTCGGCGCTTCCGACTCTGTGTCAGCGCGACCGCCATCCGCCTCGGGTGACTCGACCGCTTCGTTCGAAACCTCGGCGCGCGTCTCCGGCGCGCGCGTTTCACACGTCGTCGTCGCCTCTGGAATAAAAAACTCGGGAACAACACCGGTTTCGTCCGCCTGCATGGTGAACCTCCCAGTGCGCATATCCGCAATTTGTCTTCCCGCAAAGTTTTCCGCGACTCCGCGTCGTTCGGTGAGGTTTTCGTCCACTCTGCGCTCGATGGCTCGAAACGTGTCGATGCTGTCCAGCACGCCGTTGACCGAGCTCACGAGCTGCGCCACGGCTTCAGACGTGGTCCCCACGCCCTCCGGCATCTCCGACAAGCTGTCTCTGAAGAGATTCAGGTTCACAGGTCGTTTTGGTGTGCCATCGCGCTCCGACGCAGCCATCGTCGTGCGCGCCTCTTCCAGCGTCTGCGCCTCGTCCTCCGAGTCCGTGTCTTCGCCGCTCACGTCGTCGCCTTCCCGCCACACGCGCGCGGACAAGACTTCGCGCTCCACCACGGAAAGGTTGTCCATCTCCAAGCTATCCCTCACAGTGCGCACGGTATCTTCATCTTCGTGCGCAGTAGGCGAGCCCTGCGCGGAATCTTCCACTGGAGACGAAGGGCGTATTTCAAGAAATGACGCGTCGCGAGAACGGGACAGATGACCGCCTCGATTTCCAGAAACGTCGTCAGTGTCAAACGCCGCGCGCGTCGCTTCGGCTTTCGCCTTTGCCTCCGCAGCAGCCGCTCGAGCGGCCACAGAGCGTTCTTCACGATACGCTTCGTCGATTTTAGAATCACTCGTACGTGAACTCGTTTCCGTTCCCTTCGACTCGGGCGCGCGTTCGCCGAGCAACGCGCCCAGGTCCGCCGCCGCGTTTGCTTTCAAAAGGCGCCACGGCGCGGACGGCGACGCGTCCGCGGGAGACCCAGCGAACCCAACAGGACGTCTTCTCGCTACGGACGAAATCGATTCATCGGAACGTCGTGAAGTGCTCACATGCCGATCCCGAAGAAACGTGCGGACGCGGTGCGCGGCGTCTCCGGGACGTTCGCGTTCGAACGGCGCGGTGCTTTTTGACGAGCGCGAACTGGAAGGCCAGGCGTTTTCGTCGCGAGACGCTTCCGACGCCGACCAAGAAGGACGACGCGTCGGTGCTTCCACGTCGCTCCGTGTCCGCGCGCTCCAATCACGGGGAGGAGAACGACGCACGCGGCTGCCGAACGCGGTGGTTGCGGGGCGCTCAGCAGATGCGTTCTCGGGTGAGCGCATACGCGTCGGAAGGCCTTTGCGGCCGAACGCGCCGGCGACTCCAGAGCCTTTCCGAAGGCCACCGAACCGCGCGCCCGCGCTGGGGACGCCGGGAGACGGTGTCGCGGAGGGTTCGTGTATCGCCTTCGTCGCCACCTCGCGTTTCGCTTTACGCTCCTGAAGCACTCGTTTCGCCTGTGGTTGAGGGATAGGGTAAAATGGAAGGGCCGGGGTCGGTTAGTCGTTACGGTGTCGTGGATGGCGAAACGTGCTACGAAACTTCTCAGGACGCGCGACGTTGCGGCTGGCGGGCGTGCGCGGGACGCGGAGACACGCGCGTGTATCGCGGAGCGTACCATATCCGCTTCAGCCGTCTCGAGTGCCTTGGCTCTCTCCTCGAACTTGCGCTGTCGCCGCTTGGTCTCAGCCACCTGCTGACGACGCGCGCGCTCGCGGTCGTCCATCTTCGATTCTCGGACCGCCCGAAGCGGAAAATCGAATGACGTCGTGAGCTCCGCGGGGTCCAAGATGACACCCGCTCGCGTCCCCAGACACCCCGAGCTCTCTCAAAGTCACTCGCGCCGCGCGATACGCACTCCGCGTCCGCGCTCGCCTCCGCGCTGCCGTCGCCGCCGCGGTCGTTGTGACGTCCGCGGTCGCAGGTCGTGGCATTTTGCCGTTGAAGAGCGTTGACTCGTCGTTGACCGTTTTGCTACTGCGGCGCGCTACCAGCACTTCTTTCGATGTTTGTCAATCTCGAAACCCGTCATCTGCCCCGCGCTTGCGGTACACGACGGTCGCGCGGCGTCGCGGCATGCCCCCGACGCCGACCGCGCTGCCGCGCGTGGCACTCAACTTCGTGCTGGCATCGGTCGCTGCGGCGGGGGTTGCCGAGGAGCACGCCACTGCGGTTGCCAAACCAGCACCCCGAAGAACCCTTTGCGGAGGAGTTAACATCGACTTCGCCACGGATGGCGTGTCATGGTGCGAAGCCCTGAACGGCGTGGGTATCGGCGAAGATACCGTGGTTTTCTACGATATCGTGATCGGCCTACCCACGGTACTGTTCGTGATGTTCCTCGGGTCACACCTCCGGAACTCCGTTCGCAAACTCACACACACCGGCGACCGAAGAGTCGTGTTGCTTTTCGCGTTCCTCTGGATGTCGTGCATTTTCAACTTGGTACGGTGGGGAATGCGGCTTTGGCAGCCATCCCCGGAGCACAAAGCCGCGATTTGGAACGCACTTTGCATAGCTATTAGGTTCGGCACGACCTTCCTGGAACTCGCCGTGCTCGCCATCTTAGCACACGAGCCCGAGGGGTACCTCCCGGATCCGGTGGGCGCTCGGCTGGGAAAGACAAATAAATTCGCATCGCCGCTCGGCGCGGCGTTGGCACTCACCGGACTGGACGCGCTCGTGAAGTCGCTCGTGGTGTACGCCGGAGGCGTGGCGTTGTTCGTACATGCACCAGGGCGCTTCTTTTCACAAGCAGGTTCCGGTTCCCTGGAAGGTTCCGGAGTGGAGTGGACGAAATGGGTTTATTGGTGTGCCCGGTCCGCCGTGTTCGCGAGTGCGTACCTTTTCATTCTCGCGGCGAAAAATTCGCAGTTTCGAAACATCCTGCCCGGCGCTGACGCGTATGCCCGGAAGACAATCAACAAATACGCGTTGTTTATGGGAACGACGCACGTGTTGTGTGCGTTAGGGGCGTTTTTGCTGTCCGTAGATTTCGCAATCGGGACGTGCGCGTTCGGGGTGGGGAGCTTCGCGTACGACGCGGGCGTGCCGCCGGTTTTGTACGTTTCATTCTTGAGAAGTTATTTTCGGGAAAACGAGTTCGAGCTGGACGGCGAACAGTACGCCGAGATGCGCGACGCTGGGATGTTCGACGGAGACTGGGATGACGAGGAGGGAAGATAGTGAGTTAGAACACACAGTAGCACAGAAAATAATACTAGAATAGCGCGTGAAACTAAAGTACGTCAGAAACACGCATCGTACAAATAAATGCTTTCGTTTATTAAATTTACTCTCAAAGCTGCTCTCCGCACTCAGAGCAGAACTTCTTCTGCGCCGCGAACTTGGCTCCACACTCGCCGCAGAACTTCCCCCCCACGGAGCTGGATGCGGGAGGCCTGGCGGAGGGCGACCCCCCCACGCCCGCGCCTATTGGCGTGCGGTGCGCGTGCGTCTCTTCGGTGTCGGAATCCGAATCCGGAACCCGGTTTGGCGAAAACGGTTTCACCGCGGATGCGGTCCCGGCGATTCGCATGGCGCGGTTCGCCGCCGTCTTCGCGGTGACCAGGGTTCCCCCCTTCCCAACCTCGGGCGATGCAAGCCTTATGGCTTCTTCGTCTTCCCTGCTTTCGTCATCTTGGTCCGGGTTCCGGCCGTCGAACATCGCCCTGGTGCGTCGCACAAGCACCTGCGCGTGAAGTTCCGTGGGATCTCCGGCGTCGTCGAAATCGCGGTCCCAAACGTCGTCCGCGTGCTCCCCAATCGCCTTGAGGTAATCCGCGTCTGATAAAGGCATGGACTGGACTTTCCAGGAAAGAAACGCCATATCCAACACCTTAGCACGCCGGTGCGTGTCCGCTTTCCGTAAGTGTGCGCCCGCTTTGCGCTTCGCCAAACACACCTCGCGCCACTCACGTAACACGTGCGCGCCCAGGTTTTCGAGCCCGAAACCGGTGAGCAAACCAACCATGCGCTGCATCGCCATCTTCTTTTGCTTCGTCTCCTCAACCAGCGCGTGCCACTTGCTGAAGTTCATCGCGAGCGAGGCGCCGAACATGAACTCCATAGCTTTCGCGAGCTTGGCTTCCATCTCCGTTTCGCAGTCCTGCACGAAAGCGCGCCACTGCATCCAGGCTTGTCGCCGCACCAAACGTCCGTGCAGCTCCTTCGCCACGGCGAACTTCTCCAGCTTCACCCGGCGGAACTCGACGTACGACCACCACCGCGCGAACATTGTGCCCCGCGCCGCACCCAAGCGTTTGCTCAACATCTGCTTCACCTGCGCCATCTTCTCCTGGTCCACCATCTGGTACCTCCACCCGCGCCACGCCGTGGCGACGGCGACTTTGCGTTTCCGCCGGATGGTTTCGTCCCCCGCCGCGATGGCGCGCTTCAGGGCTTGTTGTTTCCTGAAGAAACGCTTGTTCCTCTGCGGAATCAAACGCCACCCCGCGAACACGCGCGACATGTTCCCGAACATCAGCCGTTTCACGACAATCGCGAGCTTGGCTTCGCGTTTCTTGTCTTCCTTGCGTCCCAGCACCATCTTGGTCCAGGTGTAGACCGCGCGTTTCGAGTGCCGCACACGCCAGTGCCTCTGCGCGAACATCGCGGTGATCCAAATGCGAAACACCCGTCGCCCGACGCCGGCGGCGCTGTTTTGCTGCAGGAACGAGCTCTTGGTGCGCAAAACCTTGGCCATCATGGCTTCTTCGCTCCACGCTCTTAACGCGTGTCTGCACGTCCGCTTTAGGCCGTTGCCCATCAGCTGCTTCACGCGTAACATGGTGACCGTGTACCGGACCCATTCGCTCCAAACCTTTTGCTTTACGTTGCCGAAAAATTTCAAAGCCAGGGTTTTGAGCTTTTCCTCCAGTTCCTTTTCGTTCGCCATGTGTGCACACCACTTGTCCACGCAGCGCTGCATCAGCTGTGTGTTCGCGTGCGCCATCGCGCTGCCGATGCGGCGCAGCATCAGCACCTCCTGGTAGAACTCTTGCCACCGACTGAACGCGAACAGCTGCGCGCCGTACACGAACTTGCGCATCGCCAGACGCACGCGCCGCGCTTCTTCGACCTTCTCGGCCCAGCGCGCCCACCCCGCGGTGAGCGCTCGGTTGCCCATCAGCCGCACCGCTTTGTCCAACACGTGCCGCATCCGCAGTTCGAACTCCACGTACTCCTGCCACGCCGTGAACACCGTGCCTAGGTTCTTGTTCATGCGTCTCGCGACGTGCGCGATGAGAATGCGCCGGCGCTCAAGCTCAACCTCGGTAACCTTGGCCCACTTGTCGAACGCGGCGTGAAGCGTGCGTTGGCCGAGCCGTTTCGCCGCAAACTCCAGCTTTTCGCGCATCTCGGTAATCTCCTCGAGCCACTCGCACCACCGCGCGAATGCGCCGCCCATCGTGCGTTTGCCCATGCGCTGCACCGCGATGTTGAGCTTCTCCCGCAAATCAGCCAGCTCACCCGCCGCATCTCGCCACCGCCGGAACGCTTTGTTCTGGACGCTCATGGCGTACAGCACCAGCGCTTTCGTGGTGAACTCGCGGTTCTCCAGCCGGCGCGCGACGACGGCTCCCCAGCCTTGCCACGCCACGCGCATCGCGGATTGGAAAAAGTGCCCCATGGCTTTCGCCGCCATGGCTCTTGTTTCCACAATCTCTTGGACCTCGCCTCGCCAGGTGCAGAACGCCCCGGAAATCGCGCGGTTCTTCAAACGGGACACGGCGCGTTCCATTTTCTGGCGCAGCTCGGCTTTCTCAGTCGCGAAATCTTGCCACCGCTCAAACGCGCCTCTCAGCGCGCGGAACAAAATGCGGTACAGAATCTTACCCACGAGATCTTCCTTCTCTTTCAAGTCAGCGATGGCGTCCGCCCAACGCTCAAACGCCTGCGCTTTCGCGCGATTGTGGAGCTTCCCGAGCGCGCGGGAAAGAATTTCCATCGCGTTTTGCTTGTCAGCCACCAGGTTTTTCCAGTGTCCAAACGCGGAGTACAGCGCTTTCTTTGCGAAGCGCGACACGGCGCGGGTGAGTTTTTCCCGCAACTCAGCAGATTCAACCGCAAACTCCTCCCACCGCTGGAACGCGCCTCGAAGCGTGGAATTCGTCATGAACCGCAACGCTTTGTACACCGCGTTCTTCTCCTCCGCGGCTTCCAGCACGCGCTCGGACCACGTTTGAAGCGCGCGGAGCAAGGTTCCGTTGGTGAAGTACGACATCGCCCGCCGCGCCGCGTCAGCGTGTTCGCAAAACTCGAGCCACCGCTCAAACGCCGACGCCATGGCTTTGTTGGCGAAACGAGACAACGCAACGCGCATCTTCTCCTCGTACTCGTGTTTGTTGTCAACGAACTCGCACCACCTCTGGAACGCTTTTGAGAGCTCCCTGTGCGTGAAGAAACGCAACGCGTGTTTCGCCGCGTTTGAAGCTTCCACGCATTCGGACCACCGTTGAAACGCGCTTCGTTTTTCCTTGTTCGTCCACCAAGACATGGCTTTTTCCGCCCGGTCCCGCATCTCCTGCTGGTCGTCCAGGAAGTTCTGCCACTTTTCCCACGCGCCGGACATCCCTTTGTTGTTCATGCGCGCCACGAACCCCGCAATTTTGAACCGCATCTCCGCGATCGTCTCTGCGTTTTCCCGCCACGTGTAGAACGTCGTTGATTTCGCGCGGTTCATAATGAAGTTGGCGGCTTTGTGTAGAAGTTCCTTGTGCTCCCGCGCGTCCGTGACCTTGTCTTTCCACTTCGCCCACGCCGCGCCGTATTTGACCTTGCCGATGACCCGCATCGCCGCTTCGAGCTGAGCGTTGCCCTCCTCCAACGTTTCCTTCCACAGCGCGAACGCGCCCATCATGCACCGCTTCGTGAGCGCGCTCGCCGCGCGGCTCAGCAAATCACGCATGTGCTGCGTCTCCTCGACAAACTCCCTCCAGCGGGCAAACGCCCCGCTCGCGGCGCGCATCGCGAGGCGGGCGATTACCTTTTCAGCCTTTGCTTGAAGCTCGTTGCTTTCGTTTGCGGCGGCGCGCCAACGCTCGAACGCGCCGGAAACCGCGCGCATCGCGAGGCGTGCCATCACGCGGTGCATCTTCTCGCGAAGCTCTGCTTGTTCCGTCGCGACTTCGCGCCAGCGGTTAAACGTGCCGGAAACCGCGCGCATCGCGACTCGCGCCATCACTCGGTGCATCTTCTCGCGAAGCTCAACGAGTTCTGTCACAGCCTCACGCCAGCGCTCGAAAGCACCGACGACGCTGCGTTGCGCCAAACGTGCCATCACTCGGTGCATCTTCTCGTTGAGCTCAACTTGTTCCATCGCACACTCGCGCCAGCGCTCGAAAGCGCCGACCATGGCGCGTTGCGCCAAACGCGCCATTACGCGGTGCATCTTCTCGCGAAGCTCGACTTGCTCCGTCGCGGCTTCGTGCCAGCGCGCAAAGGCGCCGGCGACGGTGCGGTTGAGCATGAACCCCATGGCTTTCACGGCGGCGTTCTTCTCTTCCTTCACGCCGTGGACGTGTTCATTCCACAGCCGCAACGTGCGGACCACAGAGGAGTTCATCAGCATTTGCATCGTGCGACGCATCTTCACGCGAAGCTGGTACGCCTCGCGCCACGACGTCCATCCGAACCTCGCCAGTCGACGTTCCGGTAATGCCTTGACGCGCTCGAAGCTCTCCTTGTCCCGGCGAATAGCCTCGGCGTATTGAATCCAGGCCATGAACGCGCCGTGCTTCACCCTGTTGAGGATACGCGACGCGACGCGAGAACACACTTCGCGGTGCCGAATCGTCTCTTCCGCGAAATCGCGCCATTTCGCAAACGCAGCAACCGCCGCCATCATCGAAATGCGGTGCGCTACTTTCAAGCACAGCTCTTCCAGGCGCGTTTGTTCAGACGCCAGGTCGCGCCACGCGCGTAAGCACCTCGTCGCGGAGCCGTGCATGATTCTCGCGGCGATGGATTTGAGCTTTTCGCGTTCCGTGGACGCAGTGGACGCGCGGTCGGACCACGTGTTGAACGCGGCGTGAAGTCGGCGGTTGCGCATGCGTGACACGATGTTCTCCAACATTGCCTGCGTGTCGAGAATCTTATCCACGTTCGCGCGCCACCCCATCAGTGCCCCGGACAACACCCTGTTGCAAATGCGCTGACTCATGCGCTGCATGATATCGTGCCTGCGTTGCCGCTCGTGGAACGCGGATCGCCACTTGATGTAGAACATAATCTTCAAGCGATGCGTGGCTTGCGCTTCAACGTCACCGCCGACGACGCTGAGCGTTCGCGCGCGCGACGCTTCCGCGGACCACGCGCGGAACATCCGCGCGCGTCGCTTGGTGCTCGCCACGACCAGCGTGTCCTCTCGTTGCTCGTTCGTGTCCGCAATCACGTTTTGCCACTTGGTGAAGCAGTAAGCCAGGTTTTTCCCGGACCAAGCCGCGAGCGCGCGCTTGACATTGACCGCTTCCTCCTCGCGCCCTTGACGCACGCGGTACGTGTGTTCCTTCCAGTACTTGAACCGCCCTCGAAGGTTCTCGCCGTGCCAGAAGCGAAGCGCGTGCAGGGTCATGACGTTGTGCCGCGCTCTCCACCGTGCTAACGCACGTTTCAGGGCGTTACACTCCCAGAACGAAACGGAAATCATCCAGTTCTCAACTGCGGCTTCCCGGGCGGTGCGAAGCGCGCGAAGCGACGACACGTGTCGGATCCACACGCGAAACGCAGCCGCGGTGAGCTTGAAGTCAGCGTACCCGCTCTCCGCGGGGTCTTCTTCGTGCGCGTCGTACGTCGAGTACTGGTGTTTGCGCGATTTCCGCGACGTGCGCTTCCCAGTGCTTTGACGCTCGTGCGTATACTCGTCCATCACGCGCCGGCGCACGTGCTGCAAGTCCCGCGCAAACTCCCGCGAGTCGTCAGGGTACTCGTGCGCCGAAGGCCGGCCTCCCATGCCGTACGGAGACACACCTCTGCGCATCGCGCTTCGAGACACGCTGGCGCTGCCATTCACCAGCGATACCGCGGCGCGCAGGGGCGACTTCCCGCCCAGGCCGCCCACCGGCGCGAGCCGCTCCTTCTCGCGCTCGTACTTGACCCACCAATCCGGATCGGGATCAAGCGAAAGCTTCAGGAGGAACCGGTAGTAGTTCGTGTCCTCCTCGGGGGATATGCCGTGCTCCGTGAGAACAGCTTCGTACGCCTGCGAGGGAAGTAAAACAAGAAGGAAGGTGAGTGAGTTATGGTTGCTAATAGTTGTAAGACGCGCGAGCAGTCGGGCGAAGAATTGCCAACACAAACTTTTGCCAAAAGCCAAAAACGCCGTCGTTTCTTGCGCGCGATCCGCCAAATCGCGTGAGTGGTAACAGGGTTAATTTCCTCTCGCCGCGCGGAGGATTGCGCACCTTGAGCAAGCGAAGCAGCGTGACTTCTCCGCCGTGGCCATCCTCTGCGACTGCGATTTCCTCTGAGTGGTTCAGGATATCCTCGACGACCTGCGGGGGGAGGGGGGGTCAGCGCGTGTTCGGCACGGTCCGGTGGGTGCCTTGACGACAATTCTTGGATTGCGTCTTCAGAAAGCAACAAAAAACTAACGATCGGCGCGCGGGAGCGCAACTGGGGTCGGATAACTCGCGCGCGCGGTTCCGCCGTGACATTCGGGACACGTACCACTGGATCGACTTCACGCGCGTTGTACGAACGCGATACGCTCGGAGACTCCGCGTAAGTCTCGTCGTACCCCACGGCGCCGTCGTCCCGCCAATGCACAGGCTCTGGCGTCCGCATCATAGTCACCATTCGCGGGTCACCGGCGACCACGGAGAGAGGCGCGCCGGCCAGCTCTCACCACGCGCTCGACGAGCCCCTGACGCACTGAGCAGTTCGTCCAGCAGCTCGCCGGCTGCGCGCCTCAACCTCGCGTGCAGCGCGCGAGGTCGCAATGGCCCGGGCGTCACCGAGGCTAAATGCATGCGCCATTTTAAACAACAAAAATTAGACTGGAATGCTGGTAGCTGGGACAGACAGTTTTCTTGGATTTGCAAAATGCTGAGTCAGTAGACCTTCGATGAACTTCGGGTAACTGGGTCAACTGCAAGAAACCGACCCTTGTTGAACGAGGTGGTTTGAGCGTCGTTTCTCGGTCAACATGGGAAAATCGAAACAGAGTCGAACTTTTTTAGCCTTGTTGGAAAAAACGAGGCTCGCGTAGACACCGAATCAATAACAGAACACACAACACCCCGCGCGACAGCGTGGCTCACACCCACTCGCGCTGTCCACACCCCCACTGTGCCCTATGCTTCGCTCTCTCCTCCTCGCCTTAGCCTTCGTGGCCACCGCAGCCTCGGACGTTCGCGCAGTCGCGTCGCGCGTCTCAGGGCCTTCAAGTTCCGCCAGGCTCCCCACCGCGACGCTTCCACGGCCGGTCGATACCCTGGAGCCGGTCTCTGATGACCCCCCTATCGACACGAATGGACGCGCCTGGCCTTTCGCGTTCAATCCGTTCTATTGGGGACCCCAGGGTACGATCATCGGGCCGCCCTGGTTCGGCGGCGGCGTGGGCGGTGGCAACTGGAGGGTGCTCCCAAACCGCACTCCCTTCGGCCCCCCTGGTTCTAACGTAATGGACCTGCTACACGACCATACAAACGAGTTTTGCCCAGGGTTCAACTCGGCACACTCTGTCCAGGCCACGTTGGCCACAGCGGCCCCGTTCCAGGCCGTCGAGGTCTGCTCCAACTTTCCGTGCCAGGTGTACACCTGCCGCCTCGGCACGAAAGAAACCAGCACGTCGACGTTGTCACTTTACAAGAACGACGAGGGCGACGTGTTCGCCCGCTTAAGGTGCTTCAAGCTCCTGGACGACTTCGACGAGTTCGGGTGCCGGGAGTGGGATAGGCTGAAGTTGAGCCAGGGAAGGACGGATGAGAACTACGAATGCGCGTTGCCATTTTTGTTGCCGTCGGAACCAGTCGACGCGACGAGTGAATGGGAAAACACTGTTGAAAACCGCCGGTCGAAGCTGGAGTGCGTAGGGAAGCTACCCGATGACTTCGCAATGACCCCTCCGTAGGTGAAACAAAGAGAGAGGGTAGTATGCGAGAGAGTAGTATACGTGGGTATCTAGACAGTATACGTCAATACTTGCGAGTATACCCATTTGTTTCCAGTTGTCAGACAAATTAAAAATTACCGTCTATGCCAATCCATTTTTGGGCGCGCGCACGCCCATCGCCAGCAGCACGTTCCTCCCCGTGAACTGCACCGCGCACACCGGGGTGTTTTTCGTGTGCAGGGTTTGCGTCGGTCCTTTCTTTTGCACGGAAACATCCCCTCCCTGACCTCCTGGAGCTGTTTTTCTCAACTTGCTGTTTGTGACGCCGTCTGAATCTGAACCGACCGACGTGTCCCACAGCCGCACAGTTTCATCCGCCCCCCCAGAAGCTAACAAGTCCCCTCTCCCATACGCGTACTCCAGCGAGTTCACAGGCCCCGTGTGTCCTGCAAACTGGTTTACGCATCGGCTTGTTCCCAAATCCCACGTCAACACACTGCCGTCGTCCCCCCCACTCGACATCGCTTTGCCGCACGGACTCAGAGCTAAGCTCGAAATGCCGCCCCTGTGTCCTACGAAGATCCGCACGCACTCGCCGGTGGCGACGTCCCAGAGCCGAACGGTTCTGTCCGTGGAACCAGTGGCGATGTAGTTGCAATTCGGGTGCCATGCCACGCAGTCCACATCGCTCAAGTGCCCGACCATCACCCGTCGGGGGGATGGGGCGTCCATGGCAAACACGCGCGCGGTTTTGTCGTAAGACCCGGTGGCGAAGTAATGGCCCCTCGGCGACCACTGCACGTCCCAAACCGGGTACTCGTGCGACTTGTACGAGGCTAAACATGTTTCTAACTCAACGCTCCACACTCTTACCGTGGTGTCCCGTGAACACGAGAGCAGAAACTCGTTCCCGGGCGACACGGAGACGCCGTGCACGGCGCTGGCGTGGCCCACGAACTCAACGCACGGCGTCGGACGAGCGACTTTACTTCCTTTTTGAACTGGAATGGTTTGAGTTCCCGTAGCTCCTGGTTGTGTCCCTGGTTGAGGGTCACCACCACCCGTCGTTTTCGGCACATCCCCAGAAGCACCATCAGCCACCGTCATCTCGACATCCCCCCCGCTCTCGCCCCTGTCCGCGGCGGGCGCGTCCAGCGCCGCGTCCTTCGCCGCTCGCCGCGCCCTGCTCTCCGGATCCGTCTCGTACTTGTCCGTCCCGCCAGGCACGGCTTTGTTCATGTCCCACATCCTCACCACGGAATCCGCGAAGCCCCCTACTACGAGAGAAGCATCCTTGGAACTGCGCGCACAATTCAGAACCTTGTGCGCGTGCGTGAACGTGTAAAACGCACAGCTGGGTAGCTTATCGACGCTGGGGCCGACGTTCGCGCGGTACCGCACGTCCTCCACGAAATCACGCGCGACTTCGTACGCCAACTGCGGGACGGGAATCTCGCTCTTGACGATCGTAGGGACGTACTCCTCAGACGCTTTGTCGCCATCCTTTTTATCCGCGGTATCCTCAGCAGCGGAGGCTCCTTTTTTGTGACTTTTCCTCATGGGCGTCGACTTGGTCTTTTCATCTTCGCCGTCGTCTTTTTCGAGTTTCATTTTTTCCTCCTCAAACTCGTCCATCGCCAACACCTCAACAGACTCCTCTAGAATACCCCACCGCCCGCTTTTTTTCGCGTTGAACTTGCCGATCATTGATGGGGCGCCGAACCCGGTTATCGTGGCTTTCGCGGCGACCACGCCCTCGTCCTCGCCGGGCGCCGGGTCGCCATCCGCGATTGTCACCGACACGTTTTTGTTCAAAATCGCGAGAAGCACCATCTGGTTCGCCACGTGCAGGTACTTGACGAGAAGGTCGAAGGTGTACGCGCAGACGCGCACGGCGAGGCGGTTGTCTTTGAACTTCTGAGCCAACTGGTCGGTTGATAAGTGCGCGGGTGAGGCCAAACCGGCCAACGCGACCATCTCGTCGTGATGCAAAAGCTCGTGATCGGGAGCGAACCGTCTGTGGAACTCCCGTGTGAGTTCAGGGACATCAGCGCCCACAAGCTCGAGGTGGCAGTACACGAACATGGGGTAGAGAACGCGAAGAAGCTCGGGCTGTGTGGGTAGGGTTGGGGGGTGGGTCAGGAAAGAGCAATTAAAGCAGGAATGGAAAAAAGGTGAGTGTGTAGGATCGATCGGTGCACATTTAGGGTTGTTCATTTGCTTTTTGTTTTTCGCGCGCGGGGATGATGGGATGCAGACATCCCGTGACGAGTGACTCGAATTACCTTGTACAAATCAAGCGACTGGTGCGTCCACTCACTAAGTAACCGGTACCCCTCCATCAGCGACTCCGGGTCGCTGTCCGTTTCGTTGTGGTACAGGATGTGGTCCGCGATGCTCGCATCGGCGCCGAGGTGCGGGACGAGCGCCATCTGCGAGACGCCGGTGATTTTCGCCTCGGTGCGGAAAGAGCGCTCGGCGTCCGTGTACCCCCGCTTCTGAAGGTAACGCAACACGATACGATCCAGGGGCTCTTCCGACATCCTAGCACGCCCAGGAACTGGGGCGCCCCTGTGCCGCACGGAGTGGCAGGCGAAGAGACGAGGCAATCAAAATGAGCACACGTGTGAGAAAAACTCGATCAGCGAGAAGCCGCGGAGATGAAGATCGAATCAATTTCCTCGGCCGTGATAATCTGTTGCCCATTGGAAGCCTCGGATCATCTACGATGCCTTTCCTTTCCAACATCGTGGTGTACACGGGCGGGTACCTGTTCATGGTGTTCATCGCCGTGTGCCTCGCGACTGGTTTGTACTACCTCGCAGAGATGGTTGAGGAGTACACGCGTGTGACGAAGAAAGTTTTGGGCTGGAGTATCAAGATCTCAATCGGGTTGAACGTGGCGTTGTTGGTGGTGGACCGCTTGCCGTTTCTGAACATATTCCTATCCATAGCCGCGCTGTGCACGTACCACACTCTGTTAAAGAAGTTCCCGTTCATGGCGCTCACTTCTCCTGAGTTTCTTGGGTCAGTCGCCGCTTTAGTGGCGAACCACTTCATGTGGATGCGACACTTTCGAAACGAAACAATCGAGTTCCATTCAGTTGAATACCTACTCGGGTTCTTCCTGATGGTGGTGTGGATCGTGCCGTTTGGGTTTTTCATATCACTCGCCGCGAACGAACAGGTGCTGCCCGGGGGGGGGCTCGCGGGCGCGAACGGAAGCTCGAGCAGCTTGGACTCAGGCGTGATGCCCGGGGGGGGCGGGTACGGGATGGGCGGCGGGATGGATTACGGCGGCGGCGGCAAGCGAAAGCGTTCCAACATCGTGTTAAAGACCCTGGACTTTGGCAAGGCGCAGTGGGAGCGGTTCGCGAAGAAAAAAGTGTTCCCCAACGGCATGCCCGCGGCGTCGTACAAGGAAAGGAATCTGTAAGTCATGGAGAGACACAAAAGAAGTCACATTAATACACGCAAAGAGTCGATACAATTCAAAATGAGAGCATTCTACATCAATGCTTTCCGCCTCACAGGTACTACCTTACGCTTCTCCCGACGCAATCCCGTTCACCGCTGCTTTCCGTGCGTTCAACCGCGAGTTGATTGACTTCAAAACTTCCAACGTGGTGCCCTTGGCGAAGTGTTCCCTCAACGCGTTTTTAGCGGCAACCGCGGGATCGGCGTGCGGCGCGATTCCCGTGCTTTCCGAAAACGCCAACCCCCTTCTTTGCATCTCCTCGGCTTGTTCCAGCAACGGTTGTAGTTGCCGTGCAGCCGCTACTACCGCCGCCGCCGCATTCTCCACGCCAACCTTCCCGCCAGTCACCCTGCCCAGCACCGCGTTTTCCTTCCCCAGCTTCAACTGCTCCACCACAGAAGCGTGGTCCGCGATTTCCGCCTGCAACGCTTCGCACTGCGCGTCGCAGTGCGTGCGCATGGCGTTGGCGTGCGCCAGCCTTTTGCGCAACACCCTTAACTGCTCGTCAAGGGACCGCTCCTCCTCCACGGAGCATGACGGGAGGTTCTCCGCCAAATCCTGCGCCTGTAGAAGCTCCTTCGGCACCGCGAAACACGTGCTCGATGCGTGTTCCGCGAATCGACCGAAGTGCTCATCTATCCGCTCCTGCGCCGCCCTGTACATCACATCCAACCCGGCTTTCAGCGCAGCTTCGGTCTCATCATCCTGGGGGAGCTCCTGTGTTAAACACTCCTCGAACGAGTCGAACCCGTCCGCGACGTACGTCTCCACCTGCGCGAGAAGAGAGGGGGAGGGATTGAAGTCAGCAGCTGTCGCGGGAAGGGGAACGTTTACATTTCGCGCATTTCAAAACGGCGCGGGTCCCCGGGGGCCGGGAGGGACGGGAGAGCCCCGAGACGTACCACGTTGACCATATCGTCCATGATATCACGACTGCGCGCGGGGTCCACGCCCATCTTGGGCTTGGGCGGTGCCATGGCCATCGCGGGGGTTGCGCGAGGGCGAGTGGCCAACATTCCAAATTGAAAACGGCGAAAAATGCTTCGTTGCACGTTTTATATGGGCGAATCGAGTGTCTATAGACCCTGAGCGTGGAGCCGCAGGTTGCTAAAAATAAATTTCTGTACAACAGCACCTGTCGTCATCCCTCCTTGACTATATCATCCTCTGGCACCGGCGACTCCCCCACCCACGCTACCCACACCGCCGCCCCCGCGATGAACACCAGCGCGATTACGCCAAACACGATTGACCAATTCTGGTTCGTGGTTTCCAGAATCAACCCAGATACCGGGACGGCTATAATTCCCGCAACGGTGGCGCAGGTGTTGCCCGTGGCGAAAACGAGGCCGGCGTGTTTCGGAGCTACGTCTAAATGACTCACGCTGACTCCCGCCAACGTCAACGCAGATAAGGCCAGCCCGAAGTCTACTGATAACGCAGCTAGGAATATATTTGCATCAGGTACCCGGCCGTTGATTTGACCTGTACCTAGGTACGCGGCGATGAGAAGGCAAACCGCCGGCCCAATCATCCCAGCCGCTTGAAACGTTCTTCTAATTGTAATCAACGAAAGTTTCTTCTCCCGGAGCAAGTTGTCCGCCCAAACTCCAGACCCCACGCCTACTACGCCTTGAATGAAGTACGGCAACACGGTGAACGCGGGAAGGTCGCCCAACGGGACACCTAGCGCTTCGTCGAAGTACGTCGGTAACCAACTCAGCAGCCCGTACGATCCCCAGCTCTGCGCGAATTGCGCCACGCAGATGGCGCGCACCTGTTTTGTTTTTATCAATCCGAGCCATTCATTGAACCAACCAGTACTGGAAGAGGTTGCAGGGGAGGTTGCAGGAGAGGTTGCAGGCTCCACCACCTTGAACTTCGCCGGAATCCACAGCGGCACCCAAAACACCGCCGCGGCGCCGAAGAGAAAAAACGCGTTGCTCCACCCGCCTTGCAACACGACATACGGCGTGACCCCAAACGCGAACGCGGCGCCGGCGTAGGACGCTGCTGTGACCGTGGCGACAGCCGTCGTCCGCCGGTCAAAAGGAACGTGCCGAGCGATTAACGAGTGCACCGCGGGGAACGCGACGCCTTCGCCCGCGCCGAGGAACGCTCTTGCGGCG
>MDSY01075153.1_pt1 | contig 22245 bp, 22 predicted proteins | sample 811131 | NCBI WGS metagenome assembly MDSY01 (sample SAMN05326643, study PRJNA326480) | marine metagenome | isolation source: seawater | place: Atlantic Ocean: South West | collected 2010 | reverse complement strand
GACCTCTAGGTCTAGCTATTAACATAACAACCAATAATAAGTAAGGTAATACAGGTGCCAATTGAGATATAGTTAGGTCTACAAAAATTCGCCATAGACTTTCTGCATCAAGTGAGAAACCTAATAGCGCTATTAGGCTATTCAATGAGTAATCCATTGATACAGCAAATGTTTGCATTAAGCCAATTAATAACGAAGCTACTAATGCCCCTTTTAAAGAACCTAATCCTCCTACAACTATAACTACAAAGACTATAGGGCCTAACATAAAGGCCATTGCAGGTTCTGTGCCAAGAGTGTTACCAGCTAGAACACCTGCTAAACCAGCTAGGCCACAACCTAATCCAAAAACCATCATAAAAACTTTTGGTACATTATGTCCTAATGCTGAAACAGTTTCAGGATGTGTTAAAGCAGCTTTTATTATAAGGCCAGCTCTCGTTTTTGTTAAAACTGCAAATAATCCAGCAAAAATAAAAACTGAAACGGCTAAAACAAAAATTTGGTATGCAGGATATGATGTGCCCATTAAATTAAATAGCGAAAAGTTCATGCTCTCTGGTATATGATATCCGACTGGTACTTTACCCCAAATCATTTGAACAATTTCTTCTATTATATAAAACAAGCCAAATGTAAACAATAACTCAGCTACGTGACCAAATTTGTGAACTCTTCTCAGTCCATATCTTTCAACATAAGCTCCTATAACTGCAATTATTAAAGGAGCAATAATTAAAGCAGGATAAAATCCAACATATTCACTAATTTGATATGCAAAATAGGCTCCTAACATATAGAAAGAGGCATGTGCAAAATTTAGAACACCCATCATACCAAAAATAAGTGTTAGGCCACTAGATAACATAAATAATAGCATTCCATAAAGAACCCCATTAAATACTGTAAATAAAAACACATCCATATTATTTTCCTAAAAAGTTATTTAAACTAAGACTTTTTAGGTCTTTTCATCTTGCAAGTCGTAGGAAGTGTAATATCTTCTCTACTCACCCAACCATCGGTTACATATGCCATTCCATAGTCTTCATCATTATAAATGAAGGTTTTCTCTACATTTTCTGAAACATGGCTGAGTACCATATCAAAATGAATTTGATGGTCTGTTTCTCTCATGTATATTTCACCTTTAGCTCCTCTACTAGTTAATCCTTCTAAGGCAAAACCAACTTCTGTAGGATTGTCAGTACCAGCTTTATCTAAAGCTTCAGCAAACATTTCAATAAGCATTCTTATTCTGTCAGCATAAGGGCTTTTTCTAGAAAATTCGAAATATTCAGCTTCTATGTCTTTTAACCATTGTGGATGGTCAGGGTCATTTTCATGGCTTTCTGTTACTTGAATAATAGGAGTAAAAGTTGAAACTTTTTTTCCCATCTGATTCATAGCATTAGGAATGCCAGCGTATATAGAATAATATTTAACCTTTAGACCAGCATTTGCTCCAGCTATAATCATTCTAGCAGCATCTGGACCCCAATTTCCGGTTAAAACGGCATCTGCACCACTTGAACTAATTTTTGCTATATAAGGACTAAAATCAAGAATTTTTCCAAAAGGAACTATTAACTCATCCCCAACTATCTCTATATGAGGAGCTCTCTCAGCTAATAACCTTTGAGCAGCGGATTGAAATGATTGTCCATAGGCATAATTTTGATTTATTAGATATACCTTTTTTATATCTGGGTCTTTAGCCAGTTGTGTAACTAAGGCCGCCACTTTCATATCAACATTTGCATCAAACCTAAAGTGATAAAAATCACATAATTCATTTGTAAATGATGTTGTCACAGCTGAGTTATTTAAAAACATAACTTCTTTACCTGGGTTTCTTTTATTATGCTTTTTTAATGTTTTTAGAATATTTAGGGCGTGATTTGATCCAACTCCTTGGGTTACATATCTAATATCTTGATCTATAACTTTTCTCAATTGCTGTATTGTTTTTTCCGCTATCATTTGGTTGTCAAATGGCACTATTTCTATATGACGTCCTCCTAATACCCCTCCTGCTTTATTAACTTTTTCAGCAAAAAATTCCATTTGCTCTATTAAATCTAGTCCGATAGCAGCTAAAGGACCTGACATAGGCTCAATCATAGCAATTTTGATCGCGTCATCAGACTTGGCACTAAAATTAAAAGAAAATAATGTAAACGCTATTACGATTATTCTTAGGAGTTTATTTAACATTTTTTATATCCCTACCCATAGTTGAAATTCACAGAGGGTTATATTACATTGGCATGATTAAAGTTCAATATTTATTTTTTTTAATTTATCGAGGTTTATATGTTTCTAGAAAATTTATTTTCAATAAAAGGTAAGACGGCTCTTGTAACCGGTGGTTCAAGAGGAATAGGAGAGATGATAGCTTCGGGGTTTTGTGCAAATGGAGCAAAGGTTTATATCACAGCTAGATCAAAAGACACAGTTCTTGAAACTGCAAAAATTATTTCAAATAAATATGATTCTGAGTGTATAGGAATACAATCCGATATTTCTACTCTTGCTGGAGTAAGAGAGTTATCGAAAATAATAGGCGATAGCGAGGATAAATTAGATATATTAGTAAATAATGCTGGAGCAGCCTGGGCATCTCCTCTAGAGGATTTTCCTGAGGTAGGATGGGATAAAGTTATGGATCTATGTGTTAAATCAATGTTTTTTCTTACACAAGAGTTATTGCCTTTATTATCGAAACCTGCTTCATCAGTTGATCCATCAAGAATAATAAATATAGGTTCAATAGATGGAATAAATAATCCTGAATTTAAAAATTTTTCTTATAGTGCTGCTAAATCTGCTGTTCATCATATGACAAGAGTTTTAGCTTCAGAATTGGTGAGTAGACATATTAATGTAAATGCCATAGCTCCTGGTCCTTTTCCTAGTAAAATGCTGGGTTCTGCAGTCGAATTTGATTATAAAGAATTAGAGCGCAAAAATCCTCGCGGTAGAATAGGTACACCTGAAGATATAGCTGGCTTGGCTATATTCTTGTCATCGAGAGCAGGAGCTTATACAATAGGGGAAGTGATAACTTGTGATGGTGGTTTAGTAGCTTCGGCAGGTCATGATTTAAGTTGATTTCTTATCAATACTATCTAAGTATTTTTTAGAATCTATTTTAAAAAGAGGATGTTTTCTAAGTTTATGAAAATGTTTCAATGATAATTTAAACTTAGAAGGACCAATTTCTTTAATTATAGAGGTTATTTTATCAGATTTTTCATAAGGCATTATTTCTCTGTAAAACAATGAAAACTCACAGAAAAAACATATGTCAGCTAAAGTAATATTTTGAGATGTAATAAATCCATATTTTTTATTTTCATTCAGAGCATTTTCTATGCCTATCATATAATTCATGTATGCTTCTTTAGCTTCATTTCTAATTTTAAGTGTTGCTGAGCCATTATTAATAGAAAGAAGATATTTTTGTGATGATCTTGCAAAGATAAGGGAAGCATCCAAAAAACCATCAATTCTTGATGTTTCATAGGGATTAGATCCATATATATTGTTGTTCTTTTTCTTTAGCCGGGCTACCAATCGCATTATACTATTAGACTCAAAAACTCCTATTTTCCCATCAGAGCTGAAGGCAGCTGGAATAGTTCCATAAGGATGCGCTTTTAAAAAATCATCTGTTTTATAGAGCTTTATAGAAAAGCCTGTTCTTCCAACAGAAGTTTTATCTGCTAATTTAATTTTATCTTCTTCTGTTAGTGGTCTAGCATCAAAATCCCATAACCAGTTTTTAATTTCTGGAGGTTTTGTTCCTCTTACTTCAATATTAACATCTATGAATCTGGCCGTTATTGAAGATTTCCAAATTCTTGGAGTAGGTATATAGCAAAATATTCTCATTAAAGGTTTGTTATTATTTACCATTTCTCATTATCCGGTCTAAGTTCTACGTTGAAAGACCAAGCAGATCTAGGTTGATGTGCTACATGAAATATTTCATCTGCAATATCTTTTGGTTTGCAGAAAAAGTCATCATCTTTATCCGCTGCAAATATTGGTCTTGTTCTTGGTGTATCAATGGCTGCATCAATTAAGATATATGCAACATGAACTCCCTTGGGGCCTAATTCTCTTGCTAGTGATTCTGCCATTACCCTTTGCGCAGCTTTTGTTGGAGCAAAATAAATAAAATCAGGTTTACCTCTTAAAGCAGAAGTGTTGCCAGTAATTATTATTGATCCTGATTTATTTTCAATCATATTCGGAGCGAGTTCTCTTGCAAAGTATAGTAATGATTTTGTGTTTACCTTAAAATTTCTATCTAACCTCTCAGGATTATCACTTAAAAAACTCCCTGCTAATCCTCCATCTGCAACACCTGCAACTGCATTATGAATAAATATATTTGGGGCACCAATATCATTTTTGACTTTAGAACAAACATTAGCAATTTGATCCATATCAGATACATCACATTTATATGCGTATGAGTTTTTAAATTTTGATTGGAGTTCATTTAAAAAATCAATATTTCTTGCAAGCATTGCAACCTTATAACCTTTTTGAGTAAATTTTTTCACGCTTTCAGTACCGGTGCCTGGTCCACATCCTGCAATTAAACAAATTTTTTGATTATTAGACATTCGTTTTCCTTATTTTAAGTTTTAATCTTTTTTTATTATTGTCTCTACAAATGAATCTCTTTTAACAAAATTTTCATATATGCTAACCAAGTTATTTCTATTATTTTTCCATTCTTCATTTGGGAATACATTATCGAGTACTAACCCACATAGGCCAATAGTTACATGTAATTTATTAAAAGTGTCAATATAGCTTGGAGCTTCTTTTTCTAAAAGATTTAATGTTCTTTCTGCTCTACCTTGTTCATGTTTAATTCCGTCAGGATAATGAAATTCTTCAGGTTTATATATTCTTTCTCTTGCTCGGGAAACAATTGATTCAAAAGTTTGAGATGCTATTGAATCTAATGCATATACTTCCCAATATTTCGTTTCATCCTGAGGAATAAATTCTTTATTAGTACTTTGCTTTTCTAAATAATTACAGATGGCCATTGATTCTACTATATTAAAACCTTCATCTGTCTCGAGAGTAGGAACCATTCCATTTGGATTATTTTTCATTATTAACGCGTCTTCAGATCTCGTTGTTGTAATCACTTCTTCAATTTTATCCATTAAATTAAGTTCTCTCGCAATTATTCTGCATTTCCTAGCTATAGGTGAAGTTACTGTATATAATAATTTCATTATGTAATTATTCCTTTCTCTTTATTTATTTTTTGCCAAATACCTTCAGCTGAAAAAATTAATTTATTTTCTAAAGTTAATTCAACTCTAATAAAAACTGCTTTTCTACCTACTTTTAATGCCTTGCCTGTACCTTCTACCCAAGCTCCAACCGGAGCAGGCCTCATAAAATTAGCATTAAAGTTTGCGGTAACACTTGGTCCTTCGCCTGCTTTTGCAGCTATATAGCCGCCTATAGTATCGACAAAGGCCATTAGTAAACCTCCGTGAGATACTCCATTTAAGTTAGAGTGGTGATCTAAAATTCTTATTCCCATTATTACATCAGGATATCGGCCTTTAATAAAATAGGGCCCAATTCTATCTGAAAACATTCCATCACGAGACTCATAAACTTTAAAGCCTTCTGGAGCATCAGCAACTTTTATATATTCTTCTTTATACATATTGGGTACCTAGTTTGTTTTATATTTTTTAAGTTTTTCAAGGTCAAATTCAAATCCGATACCAGGAAGATCGGGAGCTATTCCATAACCATTTTTAATTTTAAGAGGATTTGTAATGTAATCTTCTATACCAAAAGCATGCACTTCCATATATGCAGTATTAGGACAGGCAGCGAGTAGTTGTATATGAACATCATGAGCTCCATGAGACATAACAGGAAGATTATAAGCTTCTGCTAATTTAGCAATTTTCATAAATGGTGTAAAACCTCCACAAGTAGTGTAGTCAGGTTCTGGGAAGTCTACACCATTGTGATAAAATAGTTCCTGAAATTCTTTTAAGGTATGCAAGTTTTCTCCTGCTGCAATTGGAGTAGCACCATTACTCTTGAGATAAGCATATCCTCTATAGTCATCAGGAGTTATAGGTTCTTCTAGCCAGGTGAGGTTGAAATTTGCTAATTCATTAGAAGCTTTAAGTGCTTGATCAACTCTCCAAGCTTCATTAGCATCAGCCATTAATTCAATAGAATCTCCTATATGGTTTCTTACAGCTTCAACTCTCTGTAAGTCCTCTTTAAGAGTTGCTCTACCTAATCTCATTTTTATAGCTTTGTATCCTTGCTCAATATTTTTTGTAGCATTATCTAAAATTTTTTCTATAGGAAAGTTAAGGTCAATATTCCCTGCATAAACTTTTACCTTAGAGGAGTAACCACCAAGAAGTTTCCATAAAGGTTGTTCTAATCTTTGTCCCATTAAATCCCAAAGTGCTGCATCTACTGCAGCAATTGCAAAACTTACAGGACCTCCTCTACCAGCGTAATGGGTTTGTTTCCACATTTGTCTCCATAAATATTCTATTAATGTAGAGTCGTTGTTTAATAAAATTGGTTTAAAAGTATCCTCAATGATTCTCGCTATAGCAAGTTCTTGATTGCTATGCATAGTTGTATATCCTTGTCCTACATTTCCATTCTCATCTGTAATTTTGACTATCACCACACCAAACCCTGTCATTAGTCCGGCCGCATATGCCTTTACCGGCTCTTTAAGTGGGACTGTATAAGCTAGAATTTCAACTTTTTTAATATTCATAAATATTCCAATATATATATTTTAAACATCTGTTTTTATTAATTATTTTTTTTATTATTTAATTTTAATCTAAAGCTTCGAAATGCGAGTATACACTAATAAGGTATTTTTTAAATAGTATTTTAAAATTATTTATTTTAATTATTTTTTAATTGGATTTTGTAAAGATTAATTTATGTTTTTTTAATTTTATTTTTTTTGTAATTTTATTGTCTTTATTCCAATTTAGATATACATAAGGGCTATTAAATGAAAAATATTTTTTTTAATATAAATTTCATTATAATATTTTGAGGTAATTTATGACATCACTCTATCTAGAGTATCTTCCAATAGCGATTTTTATAGCATTTGCGGGAGGATTGTCTGTAATGTTTGCTCTTTCTTCCTGGATAATAGGCAAACAGCTTCCTGACTCAGAAAAATTATCTCCTTATGAATGCGGATTTGAACCTTTTGAGGATGCTAGAATTCAATTTGATGTAAGGTTTTATTTAGTAGCAATTTTGTTTATCATTTTTGATTTAGAAGTAGCTTTTCTATTTCCTTGGGCAGTAGCATTATCTGATATTGGTTTATTTGGATTTATATCAATGATGATTTTCTTATTTTTACTTACTATAGGCTTTATTTATGAATGGAAAAAAGGAGCTTTAGAATGGGATTAGATCAAAATAAAACTAATTTTATTGAAGGTAAAGCTGCTTTTGAAGCTGCCGCCTCAGATGTAAGAAATAAAGGATTTGTTGTAGCGAGGATTGATAAATTGTTTACTTGGGCTCGAACTGGCTCATTATGGCCTATGTCATTTGGCCTTGCATGTTGCGCAGTAGAAATGATGCACGCAGGTGCTAGTAGATATGATTTAGATCGTTTTGGATTAGTATTTAGGCCAAGTCCTAGACAATCTGATGTTATGATAGTAGCGGGAACTTTAACAAATAAAATGGCTCCCGCATTAAGAAAAGTTTATGATCAGATGCCTGAGCCGAGGTGGGTGATCTCGATGGGAAGTTGTGCTAACGGTGGAGGTTATTATCATTATTCATACTCAGTTGTAAGAGGGTGCGATAGAATTGTTCCAGTAGATGTGTATGTTCCAGGTTGTCCTCCTACTGCAGAAGCATTATTATATGGTATTATTCAATTACAAAAAAAAATTACCCGACAGAATTCACTAGGAGTTTAATAAAATTGAATAAAATTTATCAAAATGAGTATAAAAAAAGACACATTGGAATTCAAAAAATTTTGTCAGACAGGTTTGGTGGAAGGGGTATACAGACTAACTTTGATAACGAAGAGTTAACCGTTACTTTAAGTAAATCTATTTTGTTAAAGGTGTTAAATTTTTTAAAGGATGACAAGGTTTTTCAGTTTAAGCAATTAATTGATATATGCGGAGTAGACTATCCTAATCGCATTGATAGGTTTGAGATAGTTTATCATTTATTAAGTGTAAGTTTAAATCAGAGAATTAGATTAAAATTGTCTGTAAATGACGGTGATACAGTTCCATCAATTGCGTCTATTTTTGATGCAGCTAATTGGTATGAAAGAGAAGTATGGGATCTATATGGTGTAATATTTACTGATCATCCAGATTTAAGACGTATTCTTACTGATTATGGTTTTGAGGGACATCCCTTAAGAAAGGATTTTCCTTTATCTGGTTTTGTCCAAGTTAAATATGATGATTCTGAAAAAAAGGTTGTTAATGAAAAGGTTAACTTAATTCAAGATTTTAGAAATTTTGATTTTGAAAGTCCTTGGGAAGGTCCTGAATATAATTTTAAAGATAATGATTTGAAAGATAATTAATGTCTGATGTTGAATTAAAAAACATGACTTTAAATTTTGGTCCTCAGCATCCTGCTGCTCATGGAGTACTTAGGTTAGTGCTTGAAATGGATGGAGAAGTAGTGGAAAGAACAGATCCTCATATAGGTCTTCTTCATAGAGGTACTGAAAAATTAATAGAACACAAAACATATATGCAAGCCATTCCTTATTTCGATAGATTGGATTATGTATCACCAATGTGTCAAGAACATGCTTTTGTATTATCTGCTGAAAAATTACTGAAACTGGATGTACCTAAGAGAGCTTTATATATAAGAGTTTTATTTGATGAAATTACAAGAATTTTAAATCATTCACTTCAAATTGCTGCTCAAGGTTTGGATTTGGGTGCAACAACTCCTTTTTTATGGCTTTTTGAAGAAAGAGAAAAGTTGATGGGATTTTATGAACAAGTTTCTGGATCAAGATTACATGCCGCTTATTATAGAGTAGGGGGAGTTCACCAGGATTTACCTTTAAATTTAATTGAGGAGATTGAAGAGTGGCTATCTGGTTTTGGAAAAATTATTGATGATATAGAAACTTTATTATCTGATAATAGAATATTTAAACAAAGAACAGTTGACGTGGGAGTGGTTACTCCAGAGGAGGCCTTAAACTGGGGTTTTACAGGACCAATGTTGAGAGGTTCTGGAATTGCTTGGGACCTTAGAAAAGCTCAGCCATATGCCGTATATGATGAGGTAGATTTTGATGTACCTATAGGAAAAAATGGAGATTGCTATGATAGGTATTTATTAAGGGTTGAAGAAATGAAGCAAAGTACAAAAATAATTACTCAGGTTTTGGATAAGATCCCAAAAGGAGATATTATTGTAAAAGATTCCAGGTTATATCCTCCTAAGAGAGATGATATGAAAGAGTCAATGGAGGCTCTAATAAATCACTTTAAATTATTTACTGAAGGTGTCCGAGTTCCCGCTGGCGAAGTATATACGGCGGTAGAGGCGCCAAAGGGAGAATTTGGAGTTTATTTAGTTTCTGATGGGACTAGTAAACCCTACAGGTGTAAGATAAGAGCTCCTGGTTTTTCGCATCTTCAAGGATTAGATTTTATGACTAAAGGTCATATGCTGGCAGATCTTGTAGCATGCATAGCCACATTAGATGTGGTTTTTGGGGAAATAGATCGATGAGTATTAGGAGACCTGCATCAGAAAATTTACAGCCTAAAAGTTTTTTCTTTAATAAAAAAAATATAAAAGAGGTTGATGTTATATTGTCTAAGTATCCGAAAGAAAAAAAAGCTAGTGCTCTACTACCTCTATTAGATTTGGCTCAGAGACAACATGATAATTGGATTCCTAATGCTGCTATGAAAGTAATATCAGAAATACTAAATGTTCCGCTTATTAAGGTTTTAGAGGTCGCAACTTTCTATACTATGTTTAATTTAGAACCGGTAGGAAAAAACCTACTTCAAGTATGTACTACAACTCCTTGTTGGTTAAGAGGTAGTGATGAAATTGTGTCTGCATGTAAAAACAAATTAGGCATAGATTTTGGAGAAACTTCTGAAGATAATATTTTTACCTTGCTAGAGGTAGAGTGTCTTGGGGCTTGTTCAAATGCTCCTATGGTTCAAATAAATGATGATTTCTATGAGGATTTAAATAAAGACTCAATGATTAAAATAATTGAAGATATTATAAAAGGAAATAGGCCTGTTCCCGGGCCACAATCAGAAAGAAAAGGTTCAGAACCAATAACTAAAAAGGTTAAGGTAAAATGATATCAGAAAAAAATATTATATTTAGTGATATACATGGTTTTAATGGAAATGACATTAGTATTAGTGAGAAAAGAGGGGACTGGGATAATACAAAAGCACTAATTAAAAAAGGGGCTGATTGGATTATTAATGAAGTTAAGAATTCAGAATTAAGAGGAAGGGGAGGAGCAGGCTTTCCAACAGGTTTAAAATGGTCATTTATGCCGAAGAAAAAAAATAAACCTCATTATATCGTAATTAATGCAGATGAAAGTGAGCCTGGTACTTGTAAAGATAGAGAAATTATGAGAAATGAGCCTCATAAATTGATTGAAGGAATATTATTAGCTGGATTTGCTATGCAAGCAAATCATGGTTTTATTTATATAAGAGGTGAGTTTGTTCATGAGGCTAAAGCTCTAGATAAAGCTATTAAAGAAGCATATGATAAGGGTTACATTGGAAAGAATTCATGTAAAACTGGATATTCTTTTGATATTACTTTGCATAGGGGTGCGGGAGCATATATTTGCGGAGAAGAAACTGCTCTTTTAGAAAGCCTTGAAGGAAAAAAAGGACAACCACGATTGAAGCCTCCATTTCCTGCAAATGCAGGATTATATGGTTGTCCAACTACAGTATCCAACGTTGAAACTGTTGCTGTGGTTCCCACAATTTTGAGACGTGGTGCAAATTGGTTTGCATCAATTGGTAATAAAAATAATACAGGAACAAAGCTATTTTGTATTTCCGGCCATGTAAATTCACCCTGCGTTGTTGAGGAAGAGATGGGTATCCCTTTAAAAGAGCTATTAGAATTACATGCAGGTGGAGTTATTGGTGGTTGGGATAATTTGTTAGCTGTTATTCCTGGAGGATCGTCAACTCCTCTAATCCCTAATACAATATGTGAAGATGTAATTATGGATTTTGATTCTTTGAAAAACGTAGGGACAGGTTTAGGAACAGCAGGCGTTATAGTTATGGATAAATCTACAGATATAATTAAAGCTATTTGGAGATTATCAAAATTTTATAAGCATGAATCTTGTGGACAATGCACTCCATGCCGAGAAGGAACTGGTTGGGTGATGAGATCTATGGAAAAATTAATACATGGTAACGCTGATATTAAAGATATTGATATACTGAAAAATGTCTGTGATCAAATAGAAGGACATTCTATTTGTGCTCTTGGTGATGCAGCTGCATGGCCGGTGCAAGGATTAATAAAACATTTTAGGCATGAAATAGAAAATAGAATTAATAACTATAATATTTTAAAAGTAGCTGAGTAGGAATTTCTTGATGTTAAAAGTATATGTGGATGATAAAGAAATAGAAGTAGAAGATGGTTCTACAGTTATGCAGGCTTGTGAAAAAAAAGGAGTTGAAATTCCACGTTTTTGTTTTCATGAGAGGTTGTCTATAGCAGGAAATTGTAGGATGTGTCTAGTTGCTTTAGAGGGCTCTCCTAAGCCTGTAGCTAGTTGTGCTATGCCAGCTGCTGAAGGTATGAAAATTGTTACAAATTCTGAGTCTGTAAAAGCTGCAAGAGAAGGTATTATGGAATTTTTACTAATTAATCATCCTTTAGATTGTCCTATATGTGATCAAGGTGGAGAATGTGATCTACAAGATCAGGCTCTATATTATGGTAGAGGTAATACTAGATATGAAGAAGATAAAAGGTCTGTAGAAAATAAGCCTTTTGGTCCATTAATTAAAACAACTATGACTAGATGTATTCATTGTACTAGGTGCGTTAGATTTATGGATGAAGTTGCAGGAGTGCATGATTTGGGCGCTATTGGTAGAGGAGAAGATATGGAAATTATTACTAATTCTCCTTCTGGTCTTGGTGGAGAACTATCTGGAAACATTATAGATTTATGCCCAGTTGGTGCTCTTACCTCTGCTCCTTATGCATTTAAAGCGAGACCATGGGAATTATCAAAGACTAATAGTATAGATGTTTTAGATGGACTGGGCTCTTCTATTCAAATTGGATCAAAAAATGGTCAAGTTTTGAGAGTTCTTCCTAGATTAAATGAGGATATCAATGAAGAGTGGATTGGTGACAAATCTAGATTTGCTATAGATGGTTTAATCAATCAAAGATTAGATGTTCCATACAAGAGGGATTCTAAGGGTAAATTAGTAGCATGTTCTTGGGAAGATGCTTTTCAACTTATGGCTAAAATGACAAGCATTTTAAAGCCAAAAGAGATAGCATCTATAGTAGGTGGTCAAGCTTGTTTAGAGTCTATAGTTGCTCTTCTGGATTTAATGAAATCATTAAATGTTTCTAATACTGATAGTAGACCTGCATTATCAAATTTACCTACAGAAAAAAAAGATAGAAGTGGCTGGTTATTTAATCCTACAATATCAGGTATTGAAAAAATAGATAATTTACTAATTATTGGGAGTGAGCCACGATATGAAGCTGCTTTATTAGATGCGCGTATTAGAAAATCATGGTTAGAAAATAAAATAAATATTGCTCGAATTGGAGGGGGTGATAAAGCTAGCTATAATATTAATGAGTTAGGGGATGATGTAAAAATTATTGAGCAGATTTTCAAAGGAAAACATAGTTATAATAAAATATTAGAAAAATCCAATAAAACTCTGTTTTTAATAGGTGAATCTGTTCTTAATAGAGAAGATGGCAGAGGTATTTTGGGTCGAATTAGAGAGATTGCTAAGAAATATAATTCTTATTCTGATAAATGGAATGGTATAGGAGTGTTACATACATCAGCAAACAGAGTAGGAGCATTAGAGGCAGGATTTGTTCCAGGAGAAGGTGGGTTAAATACAAGAGAAATTTTAGAAGGAGTAAAAAATAAAAGTATTAAATTACTATGGTTATTAGGTTATGATGAAGAAATTATTGAAAAGAACTCTGAGGCATTTATAATTTATCAAGGTCACCACGGAGATTTTGGAGCTGAGTCTGCGGATTTAATTTTACCAGGTTCAGCTTACACTGAAAAAAATGGAACATATATTAATACAGAAGGTAGGGTACAAAGAACCTATGCTGCTGTTCCTCCTCCTGGTAATGCTAAAGAGGATTGGAAAATTATAAGAGCTTTTTCTGAATATATTGATAAGACTTTACCATATAATAATATATCTCAATTAAGATCTTATTTTGAAAATATTAATAAAAATTTTGTTATTGAAAATTCACTTTTAAAATCTGAAACGAGTGATATTGGTGATACTAAAGTTAAATTAAATAATGTAAGTATTAAGCCTTTAAAAATGAATTATTTTATGACTTGTCCTATTTCTAGGTCATCTGAGACCATGGCAAAATGTTCCATTGCTAAAAGTAAACTGGGTATGTAATGTTAAATTTATTTGTAAATGAGAGTTTTATAACTTTTGCCTTTATTTTATTAAAAATTATAGCATTAGTGGTACCACTATTAATTATTGTTGCGTTTTTAACATATGCTGAGAGAAAGGTTATTGCTTCTGTTCAGTTGAGGAAAGGACCTAATGTTGTAGGTCCATTTGGACTTTTACAGCCACTCGCAGATGGGCTAAAACTTTTTTCAAAAGAAACCATATTTCCTACAGTTTCAAATAAAATAGTTTTTCTTTTAGCACCTATGGTTGCATTTTCACTTTCTATAGCTGCTTGGGCAGTTATTCCTATAGCGGATGGTTGGGTTATTTCTAATATTAACGTAGGTATTTTATATTTATTTGCTATATCTTCCTTATCAGTATATGGCATTATAATGGCTGGATGGGCAAGTAACTCAAAGTATGCTTTTATGGGAGCTTTGAGATCTGCAGCTCAAATGGTTTCTTATGAAGTATCAATAGGTTTAGTAATAGTTACAGTTTTAGTTTGTGTTGGCTCACTTAACTTAAGTGATATAGTTTATGCCCAGAAATCAGTTTGGTACGTTTTCCCATTATTTCCTATGTTTATAGTTTTTTTTATTTCTGCTCTTGCTGAAACTAACAGAGCACCATTTGATTTACCTGAGGATGAATCATCATTAGTTGGAGGATACTTTACCGAATACTCCTCTATGCTTTTTGCTATGTTTTTTTTAGGAGAATATGCTGCTATGATTATGATGAGCGGAATGGCAACCATTTTATTTTTAGGAGGATGGTTACCTCCTTTTAATATAGCCTTATTGAATGAAATTCCGGGCTTTATTTGGTTTTCTGCAAAAACATCTTTAATGCTATTTACTTTTTTATGGGTTAGAGCAACTTTTCCACGATTTAGATATGATCAATTAATGAGAATTGGATGGAAAGTTTTTCTTCCTTTTTCTTTATTATGGGTTGTTTTAACCTCAGGTTTTTTAATTATTTTTGATTTATTGCCTTCAAGTACATAAGGAGAGTTTATTTGGGTAAAATATTTAGGTCTTTTTGGTTCATAATGTTAGGGGAATTGTGCTCTGGTATGTTTTTGACTTTAAAGTACATGTTTAGAAAACCGGTTACTATTAATTATCCTTTTGAAAAAGGAAAAATAAGTCCGCGATTTAGAGGTGAGCATGCGTTAAGAAGATATCCTAATGGTGAGGAAAGATGTATTGCATGTAAATTATGCGAGGCAGTTTGTCCGGCTTTGGCAATTACTATTGACTCTGAGCCTAGAGATGATGGTAGTAGAAGAACTACTAGATATGATATCGATATGACAAAATGCATTTATTGTGGTCTTTGTGAAGAAGCATGTCCCGTGGATGCTATTGTTCAGGGCCCAAATTATGAATTTGCAAAAGAGACCCGAGAAGAACTTTTCTACGATAAAGAAAAGTTATTAGAAAATGGTGATAGGTGGGAATCAGTCCTATCTAAAAATATTCAAAAAGATAAACAGTTTAGGTAGTCTAGAGGTTAATTTTTATGCTCTCATTATTTTTTTATTTATTTTCAATTATAGCTGTATTGTCAGCAATAATGGTGATTACCGTAAAAAATCCCGTTCACTCTGTTTTTTTTCTAATTCTTACATTTTTTAATGCAACTGGTTTATTTGTTTTAATGGGAGCAGAATTTTTAGCCATGCTTCTTCTTGTCGTTTACGTAGGTGCCGTTGCTGTATTATTTTTATTCGTAATTATGATGTTAAATATTGATTTTAGTCTGCTTAGGACAGGAATGATAAAAAATGCTCCGCTTGGACTTTTAATAGGAGCTATTCTTTTAGGAGAAATTATTTTTTCTTATATAGGTATGAAGTACGGAATTGGAAATATTCCTGGTAGCGAATTGTTTGTAACCTTATCAGAGGTAGAGAATACAAGAGCTTTGGGTAAAGTAATATATACTGATTATATTTATTTATTCCAGTGTGCTGGATTAATACTTTTAGTTGCGATGATAGGGGCGATTGTTTTAACTCATCGAAAAAGAGATAATGTTAGAAAACAAGATGCGGTAAAACAAACTATGCGTGATAAATCAGAATCTATTCAAGTTAATAAAGTAGAGATAGGAAAAGGTGCAAAATAATGTATGAAATTAGCCTTACTCATTATCTTATTTTATCCTCCATAATATTTACAATTGGTATATTTGGTGTTTTTCTTAATAGAAAAAATTTAATAATAATTTTAATGTCAATAGAATTAATGCTGTTAGCTGTGAATATTAATTTCATCGCTTTTTCTACACATCTAGATTTAATTTTAGGTCAAGTATTTGCTTTATTTGTTCTAACAGTTGCTGCTGCAGAGGCTGCTATTGGTTTAGCAATTTTAGTAGTATTCTTTAGATCAAGAGGATCTATAGCTGTAGATGATGCAAATAGTATGAAAGGATAAAATGCTTAAACTTTTAGTATTTTTGCCATTATTAGGTTCGATTTTTAGCGGTTTATTTCCCGCTATTATTGGTAGGAAAGGATCTATATGGATTCCTACTTTATTTTGTTTTGTATCATTAATTTTTTCTATAATTTTATTGATACAAGCCATTGGCGGAGAGTCATATATTGTTCATTTGGGTTATTGGATAAAATCTGAATCATTAACTGTAAGTTGGGCGCTTAAGCTAGATATGTTAAGTGCAATTATGCTCTTTGTAGTCATGTTAGTTTCTAGTTTAGTGCATTTATATTCAATAGGATATATGGAACATGATGAGCATAAGCCCAGATTTTTTTCATATCTATCATTATTTACTTTTGCAATGCTTATGTTAGTTACGTCCAATAATTTCCTACAATTATTTTTTGGCTGGGAAGGTGTTGGATTATGTTCTTATTTGCTCATAGGTTTTTGGTTTAAAAAACAAAGTGCAAATGCTGCTGCTATAAAAGCATTTCTCGTAAACCGAGTAGGCGACTTAGGGCTCATTTTGGGTATTTGCGTTATATATAAATTAACTGGAAGTTTAGATTTTAATATAGTTTTTGCTAATGTCTCTTCATTCATAAATACTAGTATTTTATTTTTTAATATAAATATACCATACATTGAGTTGGCATGTTTTTTATTATTTATCGGAGCTATGGGTAAATCTGCTCAAATTGGTCTACATACTTGGTTAGCAGATGCAATGGAAGGTCCTACTCCAGTATCAGCACTTATTCATGCAGCTACTATGGTAACAGCTGGCGTATTCCTTGTCGCTAGATGCTCTCCATTATTTGAATACGCTCCTATATCTCTAAATTTTGTAATTTTGGTGGGTGCTGCAACGTCAATTTTCGCCGCTTGTATTGCTATCACTCAAAATGATATAAAAAAAATTATTGCTTATTCTACATGTAGTCAATTAGGTTATATGTTCTTTGCATGTGGAGTTTCTGCATATTCTGCTGGCATGTTTCATCTAATGACACATGCGTTTTTTAAGGCTTTATTATTTTTAGGAGCGGGTTCTGTCATTCATGCATTATCAGATGAGCAGGATATAAGAAAAATGGGTGGGCTTGCTAAAACTCTTCCATATACTTGTATAGCAATGTGGATAGGTTCACTTGCATTAGCTGGCCTTCCTCCATTTGCAGGTTTTTTCTCAAAGGATATTATATTAGAGGCTGCATGGGCACATAATAGTGGTTTTGGATATATTGCATTTTATTTAGGTCTGATTGCGGCTTTTTTGACAGCTTTTTATTCATGGAAGATTTTATTTATGGTTTTTCATGGTAAAGCTAGAACTGATATAAGTAAAGCACATGAATCTCCTTTATATATTCTTATTCCACTTTTTATTTTATCTATAGGAGCCATAATTTCTGGATGGATAGGTTATAGAATGGTAGATACTCATCACGATTTTTGGTTAGGATCAATTTTAATATTAGATAATCATAAAGCTCTAGCTAATGCACATTATGTTCCTTTATTGGTAAAACTATCTCCAATTATTGTAGCTCTATTAGGTATATACTTTGCTTGGTTATTTTATATAAAAAAATTAACCCTTCCGGAAATTTATTCTGAAAAGTTTCCAAGATTATATAGAGTTTCTAAAAATAAATTTTGGTTTGATGAATTGTACGAATTTGCCTTTACAAAACAACTAAAGAAAATGGGTAATATCTTATGGACTGTAGGAGATATTAGGATCATAGATAGATTCGGACCAAATGGTATAGCTTATTTATGTGCTCGTTTAGCTAATAAAATTAAGCTACTTCAGAGCGGCTATGTATATCATTATGCTTTTACTATGTTTTTTGGTTTAATTATTTTATTTAGTTGGCAGTTTCTTGTCTATTTTGGATTAATGTAAAATGAGTAGTTGGCCAATTTTATCATTAATGATTTTTATTCCTATCTTTGGAGCTTTTTTTATAAGCTTAATTGATGGGGAAGAAAAGACCATAATAAAAAACACTAAAATGGTAGCATTATGGACTTCATTAGTAGTATTTATTTTATCATTATTTTTATGGTTAAATTTTCCTAAAGCTAATGGTTTTCATTTCATAGAAGAGGTTAATTTATTTTCAACGGCAGGTATTTCATATAGATTAGGAATAGATGGTATTTCTATGCTTTTTGTTGTTTTATCAGCATTTCTTGTTCCAGTATGTATATTGGCAAGTTGGAAATCTATTGTAATTAGAGTAAAAGAATACATGATACTATTCCTATTATTAGAAACTTTAATGATAGGAACATTCTGTGCTCTAGATTTACTATTATTTTACATTTTCTTTGAAGCTCTACTTATACCTATGTTTTTAATTATTGGTATTTGGGGAGGACCTCGAAGAATTTATGCAGCGTTTAAATTTTTCTTATATACTTTAGCTGGATCAGTATTATTTTTGATAGCTATAATAGTAATGGGTTATTCATCTGGGACGTTTGATATACGTGAACTAATGGAATATAACTTTCCATATCAACTACAGTTATTATTATGGCCGGCATTATTTGCATCATTTGCAGTTAAAACACCTATGTGGCCTTTTCATACATGGCTGCCGGATGCTCATGTGGAAGCTCCTACAGCAGGATCTGTAATATTGGCAGGAGTATTGTTAAAAGTTGGAGGATACGGCTTTATTCGCTTTTCAATACCTATGTTACCTAACGCAAGTGAATTTTATGCTCCATTAGTTTTTACACTCGGTGTCATTGCTATTATATACGCGTCATTAGTAGCTTTAATGCAAAAAGATATGAAAAAATTAATAGCATATTCTTCTGTTGCACATATGGGATACGTAACTATTGGCTTATTTACGTTTAAGCAAGAAGGAATAGACGGAGCCATTATTCAAATGTTAAGTCATGGTTTAGTATCGGCAGCATTATTTCTTTGCATAGGGGTATTATATGACAGAATGCATACAAGAATGATTAAGGATTATGGAGGAATAGTTTCTAATATGCCAAAATTTGCTTTTATTTTTATGGTGTTCACATTGGCTTCGATTGGTTTGCCAGGTACTAGTGGATTTGTAGGAGAGTTTTTGGTTTTAATAGCTGCTTATGAAGTTAGTGGGTATCTTGCTTTTACGACTGGTTTAGGAATGGTTTTAGGAGCAGCTTATATGTTGTGGCTTTATAAAAGGGTTGTTTTTGGCAAGTTAGAAAATTCTAATCTTATAAAAATTACGGATTTAGATAGAAGAGAATATATAATCTTTGTTCCTATTATAGTAGGAGTATTCTGGTTAGGTATCTATCCAGAGACTTTTACTATAGAATTCAGAGGAACAGTATTAAATTTAGTTAATTCTATAAATACTAGAGTTATGAATTAACGAGTTTATGGAGAAGTAATTGAATTCAATATCAAATATCTTAGACTTAAATATTGCTTTACCAGAAATATTTTTATCCTTATGGCTTCTTGTTTTTATACCGTTGGGAGTTTATTCCGGAGGTAATAAATCTAATCGACAATCTTATTTCTCAATATTCTCAATATTCGGTCTTTTAGGAACATTATTAATTCTTTTAATGGGGGACAACAGGGCTGCATTGGGTTTTTACGAACTAGTGGTAACTGATAGGTTAGCAACTTATTTAAAGTCTCTTATATTATTTTCGGCAATAATAGTATTAATAATTTCAGAAAAATATAGAAGTATAGAGAATTTATATATATTTGAATACCCATTACTAATCCTATTTTCTATACTAGGTATGCTTGTAATGTTGTCCTCTAACGATTTTATTACATTATATCTAGGTTTAGAGTTACAATCATTAGCATTATATGTCCTCGCTTCAACAAAAAAAGATTCTTTAAAATCATCAGAAGCAGGTCTTAAATATTTTATACTTGGTGCATTAGCTTCTGGATTTTTCTTATTTGGTGCTTCTTTATTATTTGGAATAACAGGCACTACATCATATACAGTTTTAAGTTTTAATACTTTGAACCCTAATGAAGTAAGTCTTTTGTTAATTTTTTCAGTAGTTTTAATAATCTCTTCAATCGCATTTAAACTATCTATTGCTCCATTTCATATGTGGACTCCAGATGTTTATGAAGGGGCTCCTACCTCTATAACTGCTTTTTTTGCCATTGTTCCTAAAATTGCTGCTATTGGAGTATTAATGAGAATTCTCTATATAGCTTTAATAGATATACATGTTGTATGGCTGCAGTTAGTTTTAGTATTAGGCTTACTATCAATATTTATAGGTGCATTTGGTGCACTTCTACAAAAAAATATAAAAAGACTAATGGCATATAGCGCTATTAGTAATATTGGTTATATATTTTTAGCATTAAGTTTAGGCAGTCAACTCGGCTTAGAAGCATCACTAATATATATAACTGTATATTCTATATCTTCAATTGGAGTTTTTACATTTATTCTTTCTATGGAAAAAGATAATATTATGTTGGATGAGATTGCTAGTTTTTCTGGATTATCTAAATCTAATCCTTTTTTTGCGGTTTGTTTAAGTATTTTGCTTTTATCAATGGCAGGCTTACCCCCACTAGCTGGTTTTATAGCTAAGTTCTATGTATTTAAAGCTGTAGTAATATCCGGTTATATGTGGATAGCTGTAATTGGAATTATTGGAAGTGTAATTTCTGCATATTATTATTTAAATATTATAAAAGTAATGTATTTAGATGAATTAGAAGAATCTTTTACTATTGATTCAAAAGTAAGTATGAAAATTATTTTACTTATATCTTCCTTATTAATTTTAACATTTATATTGTACGCAGATAATTTTATAAACTTTATGTCTTATATTAGTAGAGCAATTGTTTTGTGAGAAATATAAATAAATTAAGCTCTGGTTATGAGGTAATTGAGTTTGAAGAGTTAGACTCGACTATGACCATGATGAAAGAAATGGCTTTAGCAGGATGTAATATTAAAACTGCTGTAAGAGCTAAAAGACAAATTAGCGGTCGAGGTAGACATGGAAGAGTATGGGAATCTCCTCTTGGAAACTTGTATTTTTCTTTCTTAAGACAATCGGAAAAAAATAATAAAAACTTATTTGCGCCTGTCTTTATTGCTGCTTTAAGTGTAGCTCATACAATTATTTATGTGACAAAAAATAAACTAGTTCCTAGCATCAAATGGCCAAATGATATTTTAATAAATAAGTCAAAAATTGCTGGTATTTTGATAGAGAATATAACTATTCCAGATAAAGCAGATGTTTTAAATATAGGTATAGGAATAAATATAATTTCTAACCCTAAAGAAGTTATTTATCCTGCCACAAACCTTAAAAAGGAAAATTTTACTATTAGTCCTAATGAAATGTTAAATGCTTTTTTTATACAGTTTGTTAAGATAAATAAAATATTTGAAAATAATGGTATTGAGATGATATTTGAAATGTGGAATGATTTAGGACATAAAATTGGTGATCCGGTTAGCGTAAAAGTTGGTAGTAAAGAAATTATTGGAAAATTTAATGGATTGACTAAAGAAGGTGCTTTAATAATTATAGATAAACTAGGCAATAAAGAAACAATATTAGCTGGGGATGTGTTTGCACTATGAATAAAAAATTATTAGATAAAAATATTATGGTAATTGATGTAGGAAACACTAATACCGTTTTTGCATTAGTCAATAATCAAGGAATTATTAATAAATGGAGAATGTCTACAGTTGCTCATAGAACAGCTGATGAATATGAAACTTATTTAAATGCATTTTTAAGTAAAATGAATGCATTAATATTAACAGATGTTATAATCTCTTCCGTAGTACCTGCGGTTAACCATGAATTGAAGTCTTTCATTTCTAACTATTTTAAAATTTCTCCTAAAATAATAGGTGATAATATCTCTCCAAAATTATCTGTTTCTCTTGATCGCCCAGATGAAATTGGAGCAGATAGATTGGTTAATAGCTTAGCGGCTATACGTATATATGGAAGTCCAATTATAGTAATAGATTTTG
>MDSY01132110.1_pt1 | contig 22250 bp, 16 predicted proteins | sample 811131 | NCBI WGS metagenome assembly MDSY01 (sample SAMN05326643, study PRJNA326480) | marine metagenome | isolation source: seawater | place: Atlantic Ocean: South West | collected 2010 | reverse complement strand
GGTTATGGAGCCACTAAAAGCGAGCGTTATGACGACTACGCGAACATCAACGCAAAAGGGAAATGTGTTGTGGTGCTTCAAGGAGACCCGAGAAATACAGACCCGGAAGCAAAAAGCAGCTCCACAAAGAAAAGAGAAAAAGCAGAGTCTTTGGGTGCGTCAGCTCTCGTCATAGTTATGCCCAATTCTGATTACGACACTTTTAAGGGCAGAATGAAGTTCTATATGATGCGTAAATCCACGATTTTAAACAGATCCAAAGAAGGAGAAGGCGCAAGTATACCCACGTTCTTTATAAGAGAAGATGCTGCCGATGTTTGGTTTGCGTCGGTAAAAAAAATCAAAAAAATTAAACGAAAAGCAGAGAAGAAAGACAATGTTTTTACTGGAGAACTGGTGTGTAAATTCAGCTATGATTTAGACGTAAACAGAACTGAGTTTGCAGGAAAAAACATTCTCGCATATCTACCAGGAACAGACCCTAACCTCGAAGACGAGGTTGTTGTCATTACCTCACATTACGACCACATAGGTATTGTTGACGGTGAGATTAACAACGGTGCAGATGATGATGGTTCTGGAACGGTAGCTGTCATGGAGATTGCTAGGATTTATATGGAGGCTTATAAAAACGGAGATGGACCGAGAAGAAGCGCCCTCTTTATGAATGTTATCGGAGAAGAAAAAGGACTGCTGGGATCAGAGTGGTATTCAGATCATCCCGTTTTCCCTTTAGAAAACACAGTGGCAAACCTGAACATTGACATGATCGGAAGGGTTGATGAAGCGCACGCTAACGAGGACAATTATATTTACCTAATAGGTTCTGACAAGCTTAGCTCAGAGCTTCATCAAATCTCAGAAACAGCGAACAGCTCTTTTACAAACATCTCGCTTGACTATACTTTCAACGCCCCAGATGACCCCAACAGGTTTTACTACCGCTCAGATCACTACAACTTTGCCAAGCACAACATCCCAGTTATTTTTTACTTTAGCGGTGTTCACGAAGATTACCACGCCCCAGGAGACGATGTTGAAAAAATCATGTTTACCAAGACCACAAACGTCGCTCGCCTGGTGTTTCACACCGCCTGGGAGCTTCTTAACAGAGATGAAAAAATTACAGTCGACAAAGTGAACGACTTCATAGACTAATTCTTCAACAAAGTTTCTATCGTTTCACGGAAGAAAGAGACCTCTTCTTCATAGGCTTTCCCTGTGGCTGGACCGCTAAACCCCGAATGGATCACGGGATGTCCATCTACCGGAATAAAAGCCGTAGTTGGGAAAGACTTCACCCCACCGAAAAAAGCGAGGCAAGAATCTGCCTCGCTCTTGTTTGCAGAACCCCCATGTAAGATTTCCCAAGGGATACTCATGCTCTTTTTAAAACCAGCGATTCTTTGCAAAGCATCGTTGCCTTGAAATCTTTCGAAAGCCACAGAAACAAAACAAACCTCAGGATAATCAACAGACAGCTCCTTCAAGAGTCGAGCTTCATCCATGCAGTTTGGACACCAAGTGCCCATCACATCCACCACAAGCATTTTATACCCAGACTTCAGCAACCTGGACTGTGACCAAATTTCTGTATCCCCATTTGAGTTTACCCCCTGGAACTCCACCCTCTCACCTCTCCCCCACTCCTGCTCTGGGCTCCATGTAACATTTTCGTTTTTTGCTCTTTTGCCGTTCCAGCTAGTGCTGAAGTGAATGCCGCTTTTAAACTCCCCGTTGATGATTGAATCGCCTTTGATTTCTCCACCAAAATAAAAAAGATGTACCCCGTCAAAATTTTGAAGTTTAAACCGGTTTGTAAGCGTATCTATTTTACCCGCTTGGTACCTGAAGTCTCCGGTTGATGTCATAAAGGTTCCCCAGGCGGAATCCCCTCTATGGGTTAGTTTTAATTTTCCAATCGATGTGTCCCAGGTAGACTTGGTAAACCCACCCGTTGTGCCCCTTAAGCTGTTCAACGGGCTTATCTCAAGCTTTACCCGATAGTCTTCCGTCCTTAAGGAATCGATCCACTCTCCTTTCCAGACCTTATCTGACCACTCCCCCACCAAAGCCCCACCAAACACAGGCACAGAATAATTGTCAGGACCTTGAGATTTTAAAAAAATCCGTTCAGCACCATTTTTGACAACAAGTCCTTCAACACTTTTTTTTGCGAGCAAAGAGACACTCGTGGAATCATCCAGCGTAAATACTGCGGTATAAAAAAGATGCTCAACCGATTCTTTGCGATCAGTTGAGCATCCAAATAAAACAACAGAAGCGACAGACAGCGTCGCGAAGGTTGACAGTAAAACAGTTTTATTTAAGATCACAGGTCAAATTTTATTCCTTGAGCCAATGGCAGATCTAAACCATAATTGATGGTGTTGGTTTGTCGTCTCATGTATGCTTTCCAAGCATCAGAACCACTTTCGCGTCCACCACCCGTTTCCTTCTCTCCACCGAAGGCTCCGCCGATCTCAGCACCAGAAGTTCCAATATTCACATTGGCAATTCCACAATCAGAACCGGCTGCTGACAAGAACAACTCAGCCTCACGGAGGTTGTTTGTCATAATAGCTGAAGATAAACCCTGAACCACACCGTTTTGAATAGCGATTGCCTCTTCAACGGTTTCGTATTTCATGATATAAAGAATGGGAGCGAACGTCTCGTGTTGAACGATTTGCATCTCATTGTTCACCTCAGCAATAGCTGGCTTCACATAGCACCCACTCTCATAACCGGCCCCTTCAAGAACTCCGCCAGGAACAAGCACAGTTCCACCTTGTTTCTCAACAGCCTCAAGGGCCGCCAAGTATCCATCAACCGCAAGCGTGTCAATCAGTGGACCCACATGATTGTTTTCATCTAAAGGATTTCCTATGCGAACCTGTTTGTAGGCCTGAGTTAGTTGATCTTTCACCTTTTCATAAATGCTAGAGTGAACGATCACCCTTCTTGTGCTTGTGCAACGTTGTCCACAAGTTCCAACCGCGCCAAAGACAGCTGCAGGAACCACGACTTTAAGGTCAGCGTCAGGCGTGATAATCAGAGCGTTGTTTCCACCCAACTCAAGAAGAGAGCGTCCCAAACGTGCTGCAACAGCCTGCGCAACAATTTTACCCATTCGTGTAGAACCAGTAGCGCTAACAAGCGGAACACGCTTGTCGTTGCTCAACATCTCTCCGACTTTATAATCCCCATTTACGACACATGAAATCCCTTCAGGAACGCCGTTTGCTTCAGCAACCTCGATCCAAATATTTTGGCAGGCAACAGCACACAGAGGAGCTTTCTCAGAAGGTTTCCAAACACAAACATCACCGGATATCCAAGCTAAAGCAGTGTTCCAGCACCAAACAGCAACCGGGAAGTTAAACGCAGAGATAATACCTACAGTTCCAAGCGGGTGGTACTGCTCGTACATGCGGTGGTTGCGTCTTTCGGAGTGCATTGTAAGACCATAAAGCATCCTGCTTTGGCCCAAGGCAAAATCACAGATGTCAATCATCTCTTGAACTTCTCCCAACCCCTCCTGGTAACTTTTCCCCATTTCATAAGAAACAAGTGCTCCAAGTGACATTTTCTTCTCGCGAAGCGCATCACCAAATTGGCGTACGATTTCACCACGCTCTGGGGCACTCCACTTTTTCCACTCGATAAACGCTTTGCCTGAAGCATCCATTACAGCCTCATAATCATCAGCCGTAGCTGTTGATACGCTTGCAATTGTTTTCCCGTCTGTGGGAGATACAGAATCAATAGAAGGGCCTGAACCGAATTTACGGCCACCGATCATTACACCTGCATTTGTGTCTTTAATACCTAAATCGGTAAGAATTTTCTGAATATCCATCTAATAAGATAATTTATGCGGTTATTTGCGGTGCAAAGATACGATTAGAATTACTGTGGATTTAGAAAGGCATAAAGAACAGGTACGTTTAAAGAGAAAAGAAAACATTACGTTTTTCAAAAGGCTCAAAAAAACAAATCCTCAAAAATTAGACTCCCTCGTTCACCCCCTTCACGAAGAGGTGTTTTCTTGTACAGATTGTTTAAAATGTGCAAACTGCTGTAAAACAACGAGCCCGCTGTTTTCTGAACGCGACATTAAAAGAATATCCAAGTACTTACGGATGTCTCCGCAAGAGCTTGAGGACACCTATCTTAAAAGGGATTCGGATGAGTATTTTGTGTTGCAGAGCTCGCCATGTGTCTTTTTAGGTGAGGACAACTACTGCAGTATTTATGATGTTAGGCCCAAAGCCTGTCAAGAGTTCCCCCACACGAACAGAAGACGTCAACACCAAATACTTGAACTTACGCGCGCAAACACAGAGGTTTGTCCAGCGGCATTTGAAATTGTAGACAAGCTGAAAAAACAGCTTAACCTCAACAAACCAGACAAGTCAGGCAACAAGTACTAGCTAGCGGCCCAAGTAGATGAGAAGCACGCTTACATCTGAAGCGCTCACTCCTGAGATTTTTGAAGCCTCACCCAAGGTGTTGGGTTTTCGTTCAGAGAGTTTTTGCTTTGCCTCAGAGCTTAGAGAGGCCAGTTTTGAATACTCCAGGTCAGAGGGTATTTTTAACCCCTCAAGCTTTGACATGCGATCCGCCATGATTTGCTCTTTCTCGATATAACCCTCATACTTAAATTGGATCTCAACCTGCTCAACCACATCTTTTTCAACTCCTGAAAGCACTGCCAGCTCAGGTATTTCCTCAATCATAGATGACAGGTTGATGTGGGGCCTGGTAAGAAGCTGCTTGGCTTTTACCCTTTGCTTCAGCTCTGAACTTCCTTTTTCTTTCAGGAAGACATTCGCTCCATCAGGATTTATTGAAGTTTTCTCGAGCGTCTTCCTTACGTGCTTTACGGCCACCTTTTTTTCCTCCAGCAACTTTAATCTTTCGTCAGAAGCCAAACCTATTTTGTGGCCAAGAGGAGTTAAGCGCTCGTCGGCATTGTCCTGCCTCAGCAATATGCGGTACTCGGCTCTTGAGGTGAACATTCTGTATGGCTCCTCAGTGCCCTTGGTAACGAGATCATCGATCAAGACGCCGATGTAGGCGTCAGATCGACTTAGAACCACAGACTCTTTGTTCCACGTGGAACGTGCGGCGTTTATTCCAGCCATCAATCCTTGGCATGCAGCCTCTTCGTAACCTGTGGTACCGTTAATTTGCCCTGCAAAATACAGGTTGTCAACCACTGTTGTTTCTAAGCTGTGTTTAAGCTGAGTAGGAGGGAAGTAGTCGTACTCAACGGCGTATCCCGCTCTGAACATCTTTGCTTGCTCAAACCCAGGAATCAACTTCAGCGCAGCGTGTTGAACCTCTTCAGGCAGACTTGTAGAAAAACCATTTAAGTAAATTTCAATGGTATCTCTTCCTTCTGGTTCAACGAATAGTTGGTGCCGACTTTTGTCAGCAAATCGATCAATCTTGTCTTCAATACTCGGGCAGTAACGAGGCCCGAGACCCTGAATTCTACCATTAAACATTGGGGATCTATCGAAACCACTTCGAAGCGTATCGTGGACCGCATCATTTGTATATGCGATGTGACAAGGCAATTGCTCGCTTAAATCTTTGCGTCTTTTCAGAAAGGAGAAATGTGTTGGGTCGACATCCCCTGGTTGGAGCTCCATCTTTGAGAAATCAAGACTTCTTCCATCGATTCGAGGTGGGGTTCCTGTTTTCATACGACCGCTTTCAAACCCTAGCCCAACCAATTGCTCAGTGATTCCAGTCGAGGACCTTTCTCCAGCTCTACCACCACCAAACTTCTTTTCACCGATGTGCATCAGTCCATTTAAGAAGGTTCCGTTCGTCAAAACAACAGCCTTGGCTCTTATTTCAGAACCCAGCGCAGTTTCGACCCCGACGCATTTGCCACCCTCTACAATGATTCCCGTAACAGAGTCTTGCCAGAAGTCAAGCCCGTCAGTTTTTTCAAGCATGGAGCGCCAAGCTGAAGCAAAGTGGTATTTGTCGTTTTGTGTACGAGGGCTCCACATAGCCGGCCCTTTAGATCGGTTGAGCATTCTAAATTGGATGGCACTTTCATCACTAATCAACCCACTGTACCCTCCCAGAGCATCCACCTCACGTACAATCTGACCCTTTGCGACACCTCCCATTGCAGGATTGCAAGACATGTTACCGATGACGCCCATGTTCATTGTTACAAGCAATGTTTTTGCCCCGGTATTTGCTGAAGCCGCCGCCGCCTCGTTTCCAGCGTGACCTGCACCAACAACAATTACATCGTACGTAGTGTGAAATTTCAAGTTTGAATTTTATTTACAATGTTCCACGTGGAACATTTTTAAGGCCTCATCTTCCTCGGACCTCATTTTCTTTGCTTCCTCTTTTGTCTTGTCTTTAAGCCCCAACAAATGTAACACCCCATGCACCATAACCCTATTAAGCTCCTGCTGTATTAACACACCCTCTTGCTTTGCGTTTTCCTTAACCCGGTCATATGAAATCATCAAGTCCCCTCCAACAGCGCTGTCGTCAGTGTAGTCGAAAGTTATGATGTCCGTGTAGTAGTTGTGGTTTAGGTACTTTTTATTGATGTTTAGCAGGTACTCGTCCGAGCAAACAACAATGCTTATTTCTCCCAACTTCTTTCCTTTTAACGAAATAATTTGGGACAACCAACGCCTTACAACCTTTCGGTTTTTGATTCTGCACGAAGCGTCTAAGTCGCTAAAATAGATCACAGCTTATCGGTTGTGGGTTTATCTAAGAACCCCAGTAAACGTAATTTCAACAGTCCGCCCATCATCTTCGAACGTGCACTCGTCAGCAAGGCTTCGCATCAGAAAGACACCTCTACCATTAGGGCGCTCTAAGTTTTCAGGAGATGTTGGGTCTGGGACGTTCTCATAATCAAACCCCGCACCTTCATCAGAGATTCTAAAAAACAAATCTTTCCCTCTTTTTTCATACCCTACAGAAACCAGCTTGCTTGTATCAAGTTTGTTTCCATGAACAATGGCGTTGTTGACGCCCTCGGTCATTGCAATCAAGATGTCCCCATAATGCTCCTCGATAACACGGTGGTTTTCGCACATCTCATCAATGAGGCGCTCAACGATCGCTATATTTTCAGGCTTTGATTGGAAGCTTAGCTCTTGCATAGTTGATGACATAACATTAAAAACAAATTACTCGACGTCTAAAGTATTAAAATAATCGTTCACTTTATCTCTGTAATAAGGAACTAAATCAGCAGGCACTGTTCGTAACAATTCTAACTCATTGGCCTTATTACGCAGGTAATCAATTACTTGTGGTGAATCGGGGTGCAAATTTTGGTTACCTACTCTTGATTTTCTCTCATTTTTCTCTCCCCTAATTCTATCCGCCTCTTCAGCATCGAGCAGTCTCGACAAGATATCTCGCTGTCTTTCAAGAGTTACAATGTCTACGTTTCTATTGATTAGGTCACGTTCAAGTTCTTCCATCTCCTCGGCAATTTTCTTCATTTCATTGCCTTCACCAGACCCGTCTTCATTTAAATCCTTCGCCCTTTGTTTTGCCATTTCTCTTAAAGCGGCTTGTTGAGCGGCCATCTCCGCAAGCTGCTTGCTCATTCCACCGCCCTTTTTTCCAGACTCCCCCTTGTTGGCATTTTCACCCATTTGTTTTTTCATTTTCTCTAGCTTTTTTCCTAAAGCTTCCTGCATTTTTTTCATATCTCCAGCTTTGGGAGAGGGTTTAGAACCTGAACCACCAGGCTTGTTGCAATTTCCAGACCCAGGGTTTTTGCACTCCTGTTTGTTTTGCATCTGTTTAAGCGCCTCATCCAGAAGCAACGCAAGGTTGTTGAACGATGTCATGACGTATTGTTGATTCATAACAATGTCACTTGTTTGACGGTCGGTAAAACCAAGCAAAGCCTTGTCCATATGGTGATTTACAAGTCCTATTTCACGGTTCACGGCACTGGCCAATTGACTCACCCTCAACGACAGTTCAAACAAAGAATCAGCCACCATTTTAGATCCATCTTTTAAGAAACGCTGAGTTTTACCGTGCGCAACGTATCTCGGGTCCTGTGATTCCGTAACGCTCAAGTCAGCCATCAGCGCCTCCTCATCAAAAGACAGCGTGATGATGTTTTCCAACAGCGCCCTTAGGGCCTCCATGTCTTCTTCCGCACTTTCCTCCTCAGATTGCATTTGCATGCTTTCCATTTGTTGCGCAAGATCCTTCATTTTCTCAGCAGCGCTCTTCTGCTTTTCAGCCGCCTTTTTTTCTTTGCCCTTCTCTAAATCCTCAGAGCTTTCCTTCTGCTCTTCAGAAATTGACTTTTCCTGCTCTTCACTGTTGAGCATCGGATTGGGGTTTTCCAGTTTTTCGTTGTCTTTTTCTAACGTGTTAATTTTTTCCTTTAAAGCATCAAAGGATTTATTCAGATCGTCTTGTTCTTTTTTCAATTGTTCACTAGAAGCCTCTTCTGCCTCCGTCTTTTTTGCCAAATCCTCTTGCTTCTCGGCCAGTTTTTTTAACTCATCGACAAGCTCTTCCATGTTAACCTCCCACTCGAGTTGCTTGAACTGCTCTAAAGCCCTGTCTAGCTCTTTCTCTAAAGCATCTTGGCTGACATCCATTTTATCGAGCTGCTCTTGCAGCTCGTCAGGATCCATGTCTTCCATAAGCTCCTGCATTTTATCATAGAGCTCTTTAAGCTCTTCAGACATCACATCATTCATGATTTTTTGAAGCGCCTCTTGTTTCTCCATGATCCTTTCGTTCTGAGGAGAAAATTCATTGAGTCGCTCGTTTTTTACTTCGTTAGCTTTCTTAACTTCTTCGAGGTTGTTTTTTAACTCAGCCTGCTTTTCGAGCAACTCCTCAAGGGCTTTTTTATCTTGCCAATCCATCTCCCGCTCTTCTCTCAATCTTTCTTTAAAGGATTCCATTTCCCTTCTCAACTCCTCTGCTTGCTCAACAGCCTCTTCAATATTTGAAGCAATTTCTTCATCAGAATCGTCACGCTCCGCTAACAACTCTTGCTTAGATGGAGCAGAGAAAACCCTTGTAGTCGTTTTTGTAGACTTGGCACCATTGACACCGTCATTGTCCCACACCTCCATCCAATATTCAATTGCCTCTCCAGCTTTTAGTTCACGATCTTGCATGTCCCAAACAAAAAAAACGTTGTCACTTTTTCCCCTAGGCCGATCCAGTCTTGTGTAGTCAATGTTTTTTTCACCAACCTTCCTGACCGCAAAAGAAAGCTTGGAAAAACCGTAATCATCCCCAACACTGCCAGCGAAGTATTTGATTTTTCTAGACACGCTATCTTCAGTCTCTAAAATTTTAATTGTGGGTCTTCTGTCAGCGACAACTCGGATTGAAAACCTCATAGAATCAACGGCTCCCAAATCATCGTTTTCTGGAATCAACCAATAAGGAACCGTGCTTGCAGCTCTCCAGGAAGCAGTATACACATTTCCGGTAATGTTGAGAGGGGCGATTAATGAATCGCCAATCCTCATTCTTAAACGGTCTGTATCCTTTACGCGAAATTCCCAGTTGATGGAAGATCCTTCAGCAACAATGAGGTCTCCGTTGTTGTATTGAGTTGATGTATCAAGACCGGTATAAGATGGAGGACTTGTGGAAAGGGTGAATTCTTTCACAAGCGGAATGGGCAACGCAAGAAGTGTGTAAACGGGAGAATCCCAGCCGTTTGCTGAACATGTAAAATCCGTGTTTACTCTGAGAGAAGAAAAGGTGTAGCGAAACATATCACCCGTCAAACGTTCCATTCGGTATCTGTTTCCACCCTCCTCAAGGAAAACGGTAGACGGAACAGAAGGCCCCAACACTTTTACAATAAAATTGAACTGCTCGCCTTTAGGCGCTTTCAAAGGCACGGAAACAACCTCATATCTAAACGGAGCAGGCGCTTCAAATGACGTCCTGTGGTTGATGAGTCTTTCTGTAGATTCAGAAACCAACAGAGGTCTCCAAATTAGAATTGCAACGAGAACGACAATGGGGCCAAGAGCGAGCTTAAGGTACTTTAGGTTTTCACGAAGGTCAATTGCCTTCGTGAAAGCGATTGGACTGAGTTCAGATATTTTCTGATCAACACTTGCGATTAACAAATCACTGTTGCCAGAATCCTTGTTGGAATTCATTTGGCTTGAAAGCTGAAGCGTATTTAACAGCTTGTCCCTAACCTCCGGAAAGTGATCTCCAACGATGCGGCTTGCATCCTCATAGCTAATCACACCGCCCAATCGAAACAACTTGAGAAGCGGCACAATCACCATAAACAACAAAAGGCTCGCCACCAGAAGCGCAAACCCCCAAAATAAAAAGGTACGCGTAAGAATTCCAAACCGGCCAAAAGACTCTACTCCGGTCAGGAGTAAAAACCCTACGGTGACAACGCCAGCGGCAAGAATAGAGCCTCGCAATGCTTGATTGCGGTAATACTTCCGGATAAAAGCATCCAGTTTTTCTATGAGTGAATTGTAGACCATATTAAGACCCTTAAAGATACGTATCTTACGCCTCCATTTGCGACCAACTAAGAATTTCAGATATGCGACCGACTTGTATTTATTTATTAGCTGTGATTACAGCGAGTTCAATTTTTTCTATCAATGCCCAAGGTGTTGTAATTAACGAGGTTGATGTTATATCAACAGAAGACAACTCTCAGTTTATTGAACTTTACGGCGCCCCCAATTCGGGTCTTGAAGGACTTACAATTGCGCTTGTAACCTCAAGCTGGCTTGGAGGCGGAGCATACGGAGTTGAGGTTTATTCTGCGATTTCTCTTGATGGAATGCAGCTTGATTCAGGCGGGTTTCTGACAATTACCCCGGAATTAAACACGGCTGTTGGAGCAGTTGCTCTTTACGACGCAGACCTTTCAGTTGTGATCGAAGGGGAGGCCCCCCCACAAGAAGACGTTATTGACGCTTTAGTGTATGGAAACCTAGGGCCTTCTCACCCACAAGTGTCAGGAATATTGCAAGCCTTGGTTCCGCCCGGAACAGGTCTTTTGTATGAAGGAGAGGAAGGAAATGCACAAATGCACTCCATGTCGAGACTTCCTGATGGAGGCGCTCCGTTTGATTTAAACACATATGCTCTTCAGCCGGCATCTCAAGGAACCACGAATGTTCTTGCATGTGCTGGAGGATATTTAGAAATTACAAATGTTGCAAACGACACCCTGTGTTCAGATCAAGGGCCAGCCATTGCTACATTCAATCACATGACAGATGCCCCTACTGCATCTCTCACTCTTTTTATCGTTGACCAAGTAGATGGAAACATCTTGGCATCAGCATCAGGGTCCGCGATCAACTTTGAAGGTTTGGGCGACGGTTTACTTGAGGTGTTTGCCGTTTCTCACGATACGCCATTGGACCCCATGTATACAGGTGTGGGATTGCCGATTTCAGGAGTGACTTCTTCGGGATGTTTTTCTCTGAGCGAGCAGCCATACATCATCTTTGTTGAAACATGTGAGATGCCAGCATGTGATGGAGGCGAGATGTTAGACGCAAGTGGTTCGGAAGAGGTGCTGGCGTGCTTAACACCTGATGGTACCATCGTTGCTTTCGGATATTATTCCGAGGCGGTAGAAGATGACTTTTTGTTTGCCATTTGTACAGACGAGGACACGATCATCACCACCATTGACGTGCCGTTTTATGACTTTACAAATTTGGGAGTCAACGATTACCATGTATGGGGAATTAGTACACAGGGAGAAATCGATCCTGAAACAATAGCGCCCGGAACTTTTGTGGGCGGAGCGACAGCTTTAGAGTGCGACAGCACAGGATCCTCTGCGTTGCTTGTTTCGATTTTAGAGTGTGGGGAAGCAGGCCTCTGTGACGACTTGATTATCTCAGAGTACATAGAGGGAGACAGTCACAACAAAGCCATTGAGCTGTTCAATCCATCCAACGAAGCAATAGATCTTGCTCCTTATACAATGGAACTGTATAACAATGGAGCGACGGATCCGAACCAGGAATTAAACTTGTCCGGCTTGATTCTTCCCGGCGGAACTTATGTCATCGGGAACTCTCAAGCGACTCCGTCTCTCCAAAACACAAGCGATATAACGTCTCAAATTACGTGGTACAATGGAAATGACGCCTTGGTCCTAAGCCACAACGGTGAAGCAATTGATATTATGGGGGTTGTAGGACAATTTACAGACGACGCTTGGACAGTTTCTTCAGGAGGCGCAATGGCTGAACACACCTTGGTGAGAAAACCCAATGTTGGTCACGGAACCACCGACTGGGAAGAAAGCCAAACCCAATGGGATTCTTACCCGCAAGACACCTTTGACTTTCTAGGCTCACATCAAGTTACATGTGGAGGACTTGGCACGATGGCTGTAGGGTTTGATGCTCCAGAATTGTATGTCAACGAAGGGGGAGGAGTGACGGTTTCTATTTCTCCGACCTACCCAATTGAAGACATTGAAATTGAATTAAACATTGTTGGAGGGGATGCGGTTTCTGGAATTGATTTCCCAGACGTGTTTCCGCTAAGCTTTAACTTTGAAATGGGACTTTTAAATTCTCAATCGTTCAACTTTACAGCGATTGATGAAGAGGACCCTGAGCTTCAAGAAGACGTTCTTATGGCGTTAAGCGTCACCTCTGGAGGCGCTACACTTGGGATAGACACGTTGGTGATTCACATTTTACCTTCAGACCTAGAGTATCCTGTGTATGAAATCAACCAAGTCAGAGGAACAAGCCCACAAGGAATTCTTGACAGCATAGGCGTAGCATGCGAGCTTAGGGGAATCGTTCACGGTTGGAATGACTACCCTTCCGGCCTACAGTTCACCCTCATTGACCCCACAAATGGAATCAATGTTTTCAGCCCCATCAGTGATTTTGGATACAGCGTGGTTGAAGGCGACAGTGTTCGAGTCAGAGGTGTCGTGGATCAATACTTGGGTTTGGCCCAAATCAGAATAGACACCCTTCTTTTTGAAGGATCAGGCTTCCCCTCAGACGCGCCTCAGTTTGTCTTTGAAATGGATGAGGAGACAGAGTCTAGAATTGTGACACTGAAGTGCACTGAGCTCGTTGATTTGGATGACTGGACGAACACCACACCAGGGTTTGACGTCCGACTTGCTTTCGGCGCCCAGGAGCTTACCATGAGAATAGACGCGAACACAGACTTGTTTGGCACACCCGCTCCTGTTGGTGTTTTTGGAGTTACTGGAATTGGAGGACAGCGCGACCCGAGTGCTCCTTTTGTAGATGGATACACGATTACCCCGCGCGCTCAATCAGACCTCACCTCACCGGTCAACGCAGACTTTATCGTTAACTCACCTTGGGACGGAAGCTTCGGATCGGTTGAAATTTTCAACCTCAGCACAGGAGCGGAAAGCTACTTGTGGAGCATGGGAGACGGGACGACTTACAATGAGACAACTCCTCTACACAGCTATAACGAAGCAGGAACATTTACGATTTTTCTAACAGCCTATAGTGAAACGGGAGAATGCAACTCTCAAACATCTTTTGAGGTGGTGTCTAACATCGTGAACGTTGAAGAGTTTGCGGGAATGATCCTAGATGCTTTCCCTAATCCAACTTCAAATGGTCTGACAATTTCGTTGAAACAAACAGCACTGTCCTGCCAAATTTCAGATGCTTTAGGGCGAGTGGTAAAGACCGTGAGGGATATCAACAGCCACGTTTTTGAGGTAGATGCAAGCGATTTAAAAAACGGCGTGTACACTGTAAGCGTGCAATCGAATCAGGGAGCCGGTCTTGTGAGGTTCGTGAAACACTAAGAATCAACGCCTCTTCGATTGAAACAGAGGCGTCCTTGTTTGCGTCGTCATACATGGGGTTTTTGACTGCGTGACCAGGCTCACGGTCATCCATAAAACCACCCCAATCTATTTTAGAGACCACATTTACTTAGGTAACAAGACAAGGTCAGCCACAACCATAAAATGATCAGAAGCATTTACCGCATCTGCTGACTCCAGGTTATACTGAACCAATCTAGCCTCTGGGAGGTCAGAGGTTTGGAGAGAGTATGCTCGAAGCACCTCAACGACGGCATCAGAAACAACGATGTAATCTAATTTTCCGGGCATATATGAACCAGAGTCATTTCTCCAAGTATAGTCCATGGCCCGGTCTGTCAAACGGGCTACAACTTGGGTGAGGTCGGAACCATCCCAATCGGGAGAAAAATCACTTCCATACACATTGTTGTTAAAAATATCTCCTGTTTCAAGCGTGTTGATTGGTCCGGAAAGACCCACCATGTTTAAATCACCCCCATAAACAATTGGAGACCCCTCAGGAAGGTCGAGAACTCCGCCGGGCTCAATTGCGTCCCTGAGAAAAGACATATAATCATCTGCTTGTTCCTGCCTTTGAGAATCTCCACCGCAGCACTTGAGATGTGAGCATGTAAACAAAGTAGGGACCCCCCAAATACCTTCTGTATTAATTAAAGCTGGCATCTGTCGGTTGAGCGTTGGGAAAGTCGACACGATGGGAAAACGGCTGGCGATCATTAAATCGTAATCATCCTTTTCTACAAACCAACTTGCGCCTCCCTCTAAAGGAAGCCACATGTCTAGCAAGCCCACAACAAATGCAGGCGTATAGTCCTCCACCTCAGAAAAACCGATGATGTCGGGATTTGTGGCATCTAAAATTCTGTTGTACGAATCATAAACGCTCGTGTTGTCGAGCTCTCTTTTCACATTCCAAAATGCGACACGAACATCTGTTTTCGCTGCTCTTTCAAGAGGTGTTGGGGTTAAGAAAGAGTTGAAATCAGTCAAAGCATGTATTCCTCCGCCTTGAGGAATGCTTGAAGAAGCATCCCCTTCATAAAAAAGAAACTTCATGTCGCCATTGCCGAGATTGACAAGCGACCTGTCGAGGGCGATTTCAAATTCGAAAGCGCTGTATACAGGTGCTGCATGTACACCAACGTTATTTATTCCTAGCTCTGAAGATACTCCGTTGCTTGAAAACACAGTCACCGATCTTGAAGGGAAATCAAGAACCATCTCAGCCCCTAAACCGAGGTTAGAATAATTGCTTCCTGTAGCAGGGTCGTTGTCGAAGTCGATGACTAGACAAATAGAATTGGGAAGGGTGTTTTCATCTAAAGCGACCTCGCTTGTCGTTCGAATGTAAAAATACACCCAATCGACATCGTGGGTAATTGCAACCCGATTTACATTTCCACCACTTTCAGAAGTCCAAGACTGTGCTGTGTTCCAGTCCTCGAATTTGTTGTCGAGAGTAATTTCTGATTGGGCTGAAAAAGAAGAGGCTAAGAGGCAAAATAAAAAGGCAGATGTTATCAATTTCATGACACTAAGTTACAAAAAAATCAGATGAGATGGAATCGCCAACAAGCCACATGTTTTCGGGAATCCGATAGTATTCACCAGATTTACACGAGGTTTTTACCAAACCCCCAGACCGGGTCCACTTCTTCCAAGCCTCCAAGTTAACCGCAGCGGGATTTATGCCCCAACGCTTTTCTAGCTCTACAAAACTGATTCCCAAATCAGTTCTTAGACCCGTCATCAGAGATTCATTGCACCGGTCAAACCGACTGAGTTTTTCAGAAGAGTCCGGAAGCAAACCCTTCTCCACTTCAGAGATGTACTTTGTGTTGTTGGAAATGACAGCGTAACGCAAGTCGCCTCGAAACCCATGGGCTCCCGGTCCCATTCCGACATATGAATCTCCAGACCAATAAGCAGAGTTGTGCACAGCCCGCCCTTCTTTTCCAAGCGCCCAATTTGAAACTTCGTAATGAATAAACCCCGCTTTTTTTGCGGCAAAGCAGAGGAGTTTGTAATCTGCCTCTATTTTTTCATCGGGAGCCTCTTGTTCAACTCCCCTTGAAACGCGGTAACCCAAGACGGTTTTCGGTTCGACCGTAAGGGCATAGCAACTGATGTGATTTATCGGAAGAGTTAAAGCCAAATCAACGGTCTTCTTCCATTCGTCTTCTGACTTTGGCAAACCGTAGATCAGGTCGATTGAGATTTTAGAAAAACCCATTTGGTGCGCAAGCTTAACGGCAGCGATGGCTTCCGCTCCGCTGTGCTTCCGATTCATCCATCTTAACTGTGTATCGTCAAATGACTGTACCCCGATGCTTAGTCGGTTAAATCCAGCATCCAACCAACCCTGAAGAGATTCTTCATTGACATCTTCAGGATTCACCTCGATCGTAACCTCTTCAAAAAAACCCGCTTGGTTGGGTAAAAAACCGATTCTTGTGGCGTCCGTGATTTTTTTTAGGTCTTCTGATGACAAAACAGACGGTGTTCCCCCTCCGAAATACAATGTGTTAAAGCCACAATCCCCCCAAACCCCCTCATCTCTCCTCAGTGTAATTTCCTTTAAAAGAGCATTTACAAACTCCCCCGTTCTTTGAAGTGAGGTAGAGAAGTGGAAGTCACAATAGTGACATGCCGTGCGACAAAAAGGGATGTGGATGTAGATTCCGGGCATGCACGCAAGGTCGGGGCTAACTGCTTTATCTTCGCATCATGGCTAAGGAAATTCATTTTGAGGACAGAAACATCACAGTAGATTCTGAAATCTCTTCAGTAGGAGAGTGGACAAAAACATCGGAAGGTTGTTTTAGAGTCTTAATAGATGGAAACACACACATTGTTGAAGTCATTGATGGCCCAGATGAAAGCGGTGCGATGACCGTGAAGGTCGGCGGAGTGATGAGGGAGGTTACTGTTCTGGATGAACGCGCACTTCTCTTAGATAAAATGGGCATGAACACGACAGATACAGGTGCCGATTTACAATTGTGCGCACCGATGCCGGGCAAGGTTTTAAGTGTTTTAGTTGAGGCGGGACAGGATGTTGAGGTGGGTGACTCTCTACTTGTGCTTGAAGCGATGAAGATGGAGAACGTCATTAAGTCAGCCGTGAGAGGAACAATTGAAGATGTCAATGCTAAACCCGGATTCGCTGTTGAAAAGGGTGAGTTGCTTCTTGCTTTTAAGGGGTAAATGATTCCTTAACTTTCGGATATGCAAAATAGGCAAACGAAATCGTTGAGAAGCATGTATAAATTTCTTTCCATTGCAATTTTTATTGCGTTTTTACACGGAGGGCTCTGGGCGCAAACTTGCGACAACCCCGTCCCCATTTGCGGCAATACAATCACGCAAACGACAGAGTTCTCTCCATCAAGTTTTGTTGGGCAACCGATTGACTCTTGCCTTTCTGGAGACCAACTCACAGTTCTTAAATTTCACACCACATACCTGAACTCAGAAGAAGGTGTGGACGTCTCAATTTCTGATCTAGAGTGCCAAGGTGCAGAGCTACATATTCTCGTTGTAGCATTTTCTTTGCTTGACCCATGCAACTCTTCTTTGTACACAGCTGTTTCAGAATGCGTGGCAACAACCCAAGATGTGGTGTTCACAACAGAGCAGTTGTTCACAAACACCGACTACCTTGTTTTAATTTCCCACAACACAGGGATAACGCAGGTTCCGTGCGCGTTTAATGTTGAAGTTTCAGGAGAACCACTAAGCATTGAGGCATGTTGTCCATCCAACATTCAGTTCCTTGAATCTGCTGAATTGGAGGTTGAAGGAGGTGATGGTGGTCTGGGCTATGTATGGTCTCCAGAAGAATACGTAGACAACCCATCGTCATACGCGGTGTCAGCAACACCACCTTTCACCACTTCGTTTGTCGTAACAGGTTTTGTTGAGCAATGCGAATATTCAGATCAGGTTTTAATTGTGGTGGGAACAGATGTAGATGTACCTAACGCATTTTCGCCCAACAGCGACGGTGTTAACGACAGATGGAAAATAACCGGCCTCCCTTCCTACACTCGATCATTGCTTACCCTCTATGACAGGTGGGGTCAAGAGGTTTTTAGGAGCATAGGATATCCTTTTGCTTGGGACGGGATGAATCGAGGAAGCGAAGTTCCAGCAGGAACCTATTTTTATGTGATCGAGTTAAATGAGCCTGGAGTGGAGCTGGATCCCATTGTAGGAAATGTAGCGGTAATACGATGAAGAACATTCCAATCTACTTTTTTGCAATAGCGTTAGTTTTGCTTGTTTTTACCGAGGCGACAGCCCAACAAATCCCTGTTCGTTCTAACTATTTAATGACTCCTTTTCAGGACCATGTTGCCTCTGCGGGAAACAAACCTTGTCTGGACATGAGAATGGGTTTTCGCAATCAATGGGTAGGTTTTGAAGGCGCTCCTTCCAATTCCTTTGCCAGCCTTTCAGGAAGAATTTCAGAAACCAATCAAAGCATTCACGGTGTGGGGGGAAGAATAGAAACGGACGAAGCTGGCCCGTGGGGCACGATATCTTTTTCTTTTGCTTATGCCTACAAACTACAAATGACGAACGGAGGGTGGCTTAGCTCTGGCTTGTCGGTGGGTCTGGCTCAGCACAGATTAAATATAGGAAGCTTAAGTTTCCCGGATTATGAAGCAGCCTATGACCCCGCGGTCACCTCTTCTACACAGTTCTTGTTTCCGACGATTGATGCGGGAGTTTGGTATGAAGACAAGCATAGCTTTGTAGGAATTACAATGGTTAACGCTACGGCTGCGGTGCTTTCAGAAATGACGTCAGGCACAAGCACATCTCGCCACCTGGTAACGACAGTTGGCAGCTCGATTGACCTCGACGGACGGTTTATGTTTAAACCCTCGGCACAAACCCGAATGGCGTCAGGCCTTCCGGTATCTTTAGATGCAACAGCACTTCTCTCCTACGACAACCAGATTTCTATAGGTGTAGGGTATCGAAACCAAACGGCGCTTGTCGGGCACCTTCAGCTTGCGCTCATGGACTATATCACTGTCGGATATGCTTATGACTTCGGAATTTCAGAGATCAGAACAACGGCTGCAATTTCACATGAAGTAACCATTGCTATAAGCGCGTGTGACAAACGCTCTAAGAGAGCCCAAAACTGCTCTGCCTACGATTAACTCCGATGCAAGCCCAATCAAAAAAACGATGGAAAAGAACTCTGCTGGCTTCGGCAGCAGTCATTGTGGGCGCTACCCTATGGTATGCTAACTCTCTGACTAAGAGGGTAAAGGTTGAGGAAAGAGCGAAAGTCAAGGTTTGGTCAGAAGCCATTATACAAAGGAGTCACCTTGTCGACTACACGGAGCAATTGTTTGTTCAGCTGGAGGCGGATGAACGCAAGAAAGCAGATCGGTTGGCCGATGCGTACCGGATTATTGACAGTCCGCCAAGAGGAATGGATCTCACGTTTGTTACGGACTATTTGTGGTCCAACACGACAGTCCCAGTTCTTATCTATGACGACTCTGGCAGAAAACTCTACGACATAAATTTAGAATCAGGCCTGACGAATTTCGACAGTTTGCGAGAAGAAATGTCCTCTCGATTTAACCCAATTCGCTTCGAGGAAGTAGGCCAAACGGTTTATTACGACGAAAGCCTTCGACTTAAAGAATTGAAAAGAGCGATGGCAGACCTCATTTCTTCGTTTGTCTCAGAGACGATTTTAAACAGCGCATCAGTTCCCGTTATTATGACGGACTCACTCAGACAGAATGTGATTCACTCAAAGGGCGTTTCCCAAGATGAATTGAACAACGCAGAATCCCTTCAGGCGATCCTTCTTAGAATGTCTGATTCGAATAACCCCATTAAGGTTTATCTCCCAGGCGAAGGAGCTCGACTCATCTTTTTTGAAGACAGCGTCATACTCACCTCCATGAGGTACTATCCGTTGGTCCAGCTTATTTTAATTGCGGCGTTTTTGCTTACGGCTTACTTGGTTTTTAGCAGTTCGAGAAAGGCAGAACAAAATCGTGTTTGGGTAGGAATGGCTAAGGAGACGGCACACCAGCTAGGCACTCCGCTAAGTTCCTTAATGGCTTGGGTGGGTCTGTTAAAGGAGTCGAAGGAGGTCGATCAGTCGATGCTTGTAGAGATGGAGAAAGACGTGCAGCGCCTCCATGTTGTGACAGATAGGTTTAGCAAAATAGGCTCTCAACCCAAGCTTACTTCAGGTGACATTGGACAATCGATTTCACACACGCTATCTTATATGCGACCCAGGATAAGTAAAAAAGTTGAGATTCACTTAACAGGCCTTGAGGAGAATGTTCCGATCATCGCGCTCTTTAACCCATCTTTGTTTAGCTGGGTTTTAGAAAACTTACTCAGAAACGCTGTTGACGCTATGGAGGGCAGGGGTGAGATACATGTCCAGGTGAGTCCTTTGGAAAAAGGGGCGATGATTGACATTTCAGACAATGGAAAGGGCATTTCAAGACAAGACATTAGAAGCGTATTTTCTCCCGGATTTACAACAAAAAAGAGGGGCTGGGGGCTGGGTCTTTCGCTTGTAAAAAGAATCATAGAAGAATACCACGGAGGCAAAATATCAGTATTAAAATCTGAGGTGGGAGTGGGCACGACATTTCGGATAAATATCTCAGCGTAAAAGTGAAAAAAACGATAGCGGTTATTGGAACAGGGCGATCGGGCACGAACTTTTTTGCGGCAGTTCTTTCGGAGCTAGGCAAAGATGTTCTGCATGAGAAGTTTGGGGCTGACGGAATTGCTTCTTGGTGCCTTGTGGCTGATTGTGACCAAGCTGTTTATGGTCCCGGCGGAAACATGATCACCTCAGACTTTGCGATCGGACACCAGCTACGTGACCCTTTAAAAACCATAGGCTCTCTCACTACATTTAACAAGGCAAGCTGGAGATACATCACAGAGAACACCTCTGTTGCCATGCCTCGAAAAATGATGCACAGAGCCATGAGACATTGGTTAGACTGGAATGTCAGAGCAGGGGAGAAGGCTAGCTATACTTGGTGGTTAGAGAGCCTCAAAGAAGAAGCTCCCGCTGTTTTAGAATCCCTCGACTGGGGGGTTTCAAATGAAGAATGGCGCGCTGCATATGCAAAGGCACGACATGGAGCAAATACAGGCTCAGACAGGTCTGTGAACAGCATCTTCAACGCTAAAGTGGGCCCCATTACACAATGGAGAAGGTACAAGCACACAAACAGATCTAATCCATTAAGCTGGGATGAGTTAAGAGCCATAGACGCTGTTCTGGCAGAGGAGATCTTTCAATATGCGAGCTCCATGAATCCTCCCCATTCTTTAACGTCGTGAGGGTTTCGCTTTTACGAAAAATCCTCCCTGACTTTTTGCGAGTTCCGGTGGTCATCCTCCTTCGAAAAACAGGCGTTTCAACCTGGTTCCAAAATCAACTTTACGCACACGAAGCCTCTGCTTTAAAGAAAAACTTTACAGCCACACGTCCTTCTGTTTCCACCTCTAAAATGAAGGTCCTGATTGTCTGCGCACACTACAACCACACTGAGTTTCTTCCGGGGTGTGTTTCCAGCATTTTAGCGCAAACCCATACAAATTGGCGCCTCATCATTGCTGACGACGCCTCCACCGACGCCTCCACGAATTCAGTGCTGCGTGATCAATCTAACCGTGACGCAAGGATAGACGGTATCACACTTCAGGAAAACTCAGGAGCCTACGTCGCTCGCAACACAGGCGTTCGTGCATCACAGAAATTAGATTGGACCCATGTGACGTTTATCGACCCTGACGATGTGGCCAACCCAACCTGGCTTCAGCACTCTTTGGACGTTCTCGCAGGAAGAGAAGGCTCCGTTCGTCCATACATCAGACGTTTCGACACCGCTTTACAGAAACCTCTGCAAGCATACTTTGGGCACTGTCCCACACTTCATTCCCGATTCGCTTGGGAACGCGCGGGTGGCTTTTTATCTCTTCGCAGGTCTGGTGACTCTGAGCTAACCCTCAGGATGTCGCATCTTTCAAAAGACGGACTTACCGTAAATGTAAAAAGCTTTGAAGAGTCGATCAAGTGCAGACATATCCCAGGCAGCGCAACCCACCAAGACCTCACGTCTAGGAAGTTGATGCTCGAAAACAGAGACGATGAATTGCAGAAAATGAGCCCTTCGGAAATGAAAATCAACTCTCCGGCAATTACAAGCTTTAAAAAATGTAGCGAATAGCCTTCGCTACATTACTTTTGCTGTCACCATTTGCCCGAATGGCGGAACTGGTAGACGCGCACGACTCAAACTCGTGTTCCGCAAGGAGTGTGGGTTCGATCCCCACTTCGGGTACATAACGGGAGATAATCGAAAGG